>MDTE01090704.1_pt1 | contig 36862 bp, 32 predicted proteins | sample 811231 | NCBI WGS metagenome assembly MDTE01 (sample SAMN05326651, study PRJNA326480) | marine metagenome | isolation source: seawater | place: Indian Ocean: Red Sea | collected 2010 | reverse complement strand
TGCTTGAGCTTAAGAGTGATCTTAAGCCTAGATAAATGATAAGTTTAAATGACAGAACCCGGCTTATAGTTTATCTGGCAAATTTCATTTAAAATTTTGTTCGATAATGTTCACGTTTTGACTCATTTTTAGGTCGTCATTCATAAAATAAATCATAAATTGTATGTATTGACTCTTTCCATAAAAACCCATAATATCCCATATATTCCCAAATAAAGGGAATTAAAAGATTTATGGTTTATGTTTTTATCAACTTACGAAAACAAATTAGACAAAAAGGGAAGGGTATCAGTGCCTGCAAGTTTTAGATCCTACTTATCAAATTTAGGATATAATGGTGTAGTCTGTTATCCATCATTTAATAATCAATCTATAGAAGCATGGCCACAAGATAGAATTGAGAAAATTTCAAACTCAATTGACTCTTTAAATCCTTTTGAGGAAAAAAGAGATTATTTTGCGACATCAATTCTATCAGAGAGTATTAATTTACAATTTGATAGTGAAGGTAGAATTTTGTTGACATCAAAATTACTTAAACATGCAAAAATAAGAAACACCATGATATTTGTAGGCCAGGGTAAAACTTTCCAGATTTGGGAACCTATAATATTTGAAAAATTTAAGGCAGGAGCAAGAAAAAAAGCAAATTTAAATCGTGCAAGTCTTAAATGGGATAATTAACTAAACAAATAATGGGGGATAAAAATGACAATTAACTTTAAAACACCAGAAATAAAAGAGTTACAACCTAGACTTTTAGTAATGGGAATTGGTGGCGCGGGGGGAAATGCCATAAACGAAATGATTGATAATGGCATGCAAGGAGTTGAATTTATTGCAGTTAACACTGATGCCCAGGATTTAAAGCACAGTAAAGCAAAAACAAAAATTCAAATTGGTCTAAATTTAACTAAAGGATTAGGTGCTGGTGCAAAACTCGATATTGGTCAAGCAGCTGCCGATGAGTCTTTAAATGATATAATTAATGTTCTCCAAGGTGCAAATATGGTTTTCATTGCAGCTGGGATGGGTGGTGGAACAGGAACTGGAGCTGCTCATGTGATAGCTCGAGCAGCTAAGGAATTAAATATACTTACAGTAGGTGTTATTACGCTTCCTTTCTTATACGAAGGTCCATCAAGAATGAGAAGAGCTCAAATTGGATTAGAAGAACTTAGAAAACATGTAGATACAATCATAGTAATTCCAAATCAAAATTTGTTTAAAATTGCCAATGAACAAACAACTTTTGAGGAGTCTTTTAATCTTTCCAATAATGTTTTAATGCATGGAGTACAGAGCGTTACAGACCTTATGGTTAGGCCTGGTATCATCAATCTTGATTTTGCAGATGTAGAAACTGTCATGGCTTCTATGGGTAAAGCAATGATGGGTACTGGAGAGGCTGAGGGGGAAGGAAGAGCTATGCAAGCTACAGAAATGGCTATTAGTAATCCTCTTATAGACGATTATACATTAAAAGGTGCTAAGGGCCTTTTAGTAAATATTACTGGCGGTAAAGATTTAAAATTATTTGAAGTAGATGAGGTAGTAAATAAAATTAGATCAGAAGTTGAGGCAGATGCTGAAGTTATCATTGGAGCTATTACCGATTCAAGTTTAGAAGGAAAAATAAGAGTTTCTATTGTTGCTACCTCATTAGATAATCAACAACCCGAGTCTAAGTCAGTTGTTAATATGGTTCATAGAATTCAGAATAGAAATCCTGGTTATTCTGATTTTTCAAATATTGGACCAACTTCGTCTTTTAATTTCTCAGCAAATACTGCTAGTCCATTTACTCATGGTGCTAATGCATTAAAACTTGAGAATGAGGTTTCTTCAGATCAAGAGGAGATTAACCAAACCAACAGTCAATATCATGAGGAACTATTAAAGAATCAACAAGCAGAAAGTATTGTGGATAGTACGTTTGATGATAACGAAATATCCTTTACTCAAGAAGCAACTAAAGAAAAAGAAACTTCTCTTAAAGATGAGGATATTAATAATGATTTAAGTGAATTTGGAGTAGATACTGACACTCCTGATCTATTTAATTCTGAAAATGAAACTCATAGTACTGATGATCTACTGTCATCAGAAGATGATGAGCAAGAGGATGATTTAGAGATACCAGCATTTTTAAGAAGACAAAAAAATTAATGGTCTTCGAGAAAATAAATGGAAGCCACCATAGTATCTGATAATGTAAAACATTATCCAGTACTGCTAAAAGAAATTATTAGCGTTATTTCCCCTCAACATGGTGGCACATTTATAGATTGTACTTTCGGTCAGGGAGGATATTCAAATGAGATCCTTAAATTTAGGGACACTAATGTAATCGCTCTAGATAGGGACATCGAAACAGAGATAATTGGACTAAGTTTCCAAAAAAAATTTCCAGATCGATTTTTTTTTAAAAATATAAACTTTAGTAAATTGAGTAATTTAAAATTAAAAAATTTAAATGTTAAAGGAATTATATTTGATCTAGGATACTCGTATGTTCAAATGAAAAATCAAAAAAAAGGATTATCCTTTAATTCTTTAGGGGATCTTAATATGAGAATTGGATTAAATGATTTTTCAGCAAGTGAAGTAGTTAATAATTTAAGTGGTAAAGAGTTAGAAAAAATATTCAAATATTTTGGAGATGAAAATAATGCAAGAATTATATCAAAAAATATTATTAAACAAAGATTATCAAAAAAAATTAGAACAAAAGATTTAGTTAATATTATTGAAAAATCCAAAAGAAAACAAAATTATAAAACTCATATCGCTACAAAAACATTTCAAGCTTTAAGAATTTTTGTAAATAAAGAAGTAAGCAGTTTAATTTATGGATTAATAAGTTCTGCTAAAATATTAAAAAAAGATGGAATTTTAGCAGTTGTAACTTTTCACTCATTAGAAGATAAAATTGTTAAGTATTTTTTTAAAAGTTTATCTGAACATAAAAGTATTTCTAGATATAGACCTAAGATAGATCAAAAAAAAGTTTCATTTAAGATGCCATTAAAAAAACCGATTACTCCTACTGATAAAGAAATTAATGAGAATCCTCCCTCAAGATCTGCAAAACTTAGATACCTGGTTAAACTTGAAGATACTTTTGATATTGAAAGTGATATTTTACAAAAATTTAGTCATTTAATAGACATAGAAAATTTGAGTTTAAAATTATGACTAAATTAATTGTTTTTTTACTAGTATCTATTTTAATTATAGGAACATCAATTATAAAAAAATCTACAAAAGAAATAGATGACGAAATATATTCAGTAAAAGAAAATTTATTAATTTTAGAAAATAGATTTCAGGATTCAAAACTTGAAAATAATTATCTCAGTTCCTCAGAAAAATTAATTGAATTCCAAAAATTGTATTTTGAAAATTCTTTAAAAAAAAAAAATCTTAAGGACTTAAAATTATTAAAAATTATTGATGGAGAAATTGTCATACAACAATTAGAGTTTTTAGAGAAAAATGGAGAATAATTTAAATAAATTTGTTATTAATGATAATTATCAATTCGAGTTCAACAAAAATAAAATTGATATAAGATTTAATCGAGTAGCTTTTATATTTTTTATTTTTTTTATTATTTCATTAATTTATTCAATTCACTTAATTCATTTAGGATCGAGAAGTTTTGATACGTCAAATTATCAAAAATCCAAAATTATTACCGAACTTCATCGAGCAGATATTGTTGATAGAAATGGGAACTATTTAGCAAAAACAGTTAGCTCAATAGATATCGGTATAAATCCCTCAGAAATAATAGATCAAAAAAAGTTATTATTAAACTTAAGATATATATTTCCAAATAAAAATTTTAAGAAAATTCAAACACAATTAGATAAAGAAAAATTTTTTTGGTTCGAAAAAAAAATTTCAGAAGAAAATTATGGAAAAGTAATGATGTTGGGTGATAAATCAATTAAACCTATAGAAAAAATTACAAGAATTTATCCACAAAAAAATTTATTTAGCCATATTATAGGACAAATTGATGATGACAACATTGGCATTTCTGGCTTAGAGAAATCTTTAGATCAAAAATTGAAAAAAAATATAAATCCAATTTATCTATCTGTAGATAAGAATATACAGTTTTTAATACGAGAAGAGTTAATTAAGTTTAACAAGATTTTTAAAACAAAAGGTAGTGCCGCAATATTAATGGATGTTAATAGCGGAGAAATAATATCTTTAGTTTCACTTCCAGATTTTAATCCAAATGAAAGGGTAGATATTTCTAACTTAAATTTGATTAACAGAGCCACTAAAGGTGTTTATGAGCTTGGATCAGTCTTCAAAACTTTCACTTTAGCTGCCGGCATTCATGAAAAGGTGATAGAGCCTGAAACAGAGTTTTTGGATTTAGAAAAAAATTTAAAATGTGGAAAAAATACTATTAATGAATACGATGAAAATATTCCATCTAAATTAACAGCTGAACAAATTCTTATTCGATCAGGTAATATAGGTTCAGTTAGAATTGCTCAATCGATTGGTTTAGAGAAATTTAAAAAATTCATTAATGAATTAAATCTAATTAACCCTATTGAATTTGATATAGAAGAAGTTGGAGTTCCTCTCTCTTTTAAATGGGGCAAGTGTAAATTAGCAACAGTCTCTTATGGTCATGGTATTACAACAACTATTCTTCAACTAACTAATGCTTATTCAATAATCGTGAATGGAGGCTATAAAATAAAACCCACATTAATCAAACAAGATCAAAAACAAAAAAAAGTGAAATTTCTAAAAAACGATGTTTCGAAAAAATTAAATCCTATATTAAGAAAAGTTGTAACAACTAAAGAAGGGACAGCCTCATTATCAAACATTAAAGGTTATGAAGTTGGAGGTAAAACAGGAACAGCTCAAAAAAGTGCTATTGGAGGTTATTCAAATAATAAAATAAACACTTTTGCTTCTATTTTTCCAACAAGAAATCCAAAATTTTCATTAGTCGTTATGTTAGATGAGCCTAAGACCAATAGTGAATATATTTATCATTATAGAGATGGGTCAGGCATCAAATATAAAGGTACTCCATATAATACTGCAGGATGGACAACAGTTGAAGTTGTGGGACAAATTATAGAGAAAATAGGGCCTATTTTAGCCACAAAATATAATGAAATTTACTAATCATGTATCTTGGGAAATTTATAAAAAAAATAGATAAAAAATTCTATAATACTCATTTTTCTGGCGTCACTTTTGATAGCTCTAAGGTTAAAAAAAATTTCATTTTTTTTGCACTTAGAGGAAATAGGTTTGACGGTAATGATTATATTCAAGATGCTATTAAACGAGGTGCTAAAGTAATAATTTCAGAAAAAAAAATTAAATCTAAAAATAAAGAAGTAATTTTTATTAAAAGTAAAAATCCAAGAAAATTATTAGCAGATTTATCTTATAAATTTATTAAAAAAAATCCTAAAAAATTAATTGCAGTAACAGGAACAAATGGCAAATCTTCTGTTGCAAATTTTTATTATCAAATTTTAAATTTATGTAAAAAAAGGGCTGCATCTATAGGAACAATAGGTATACAATCAAAAAATATAAGAAAAAAAACCTCTAATACTACGCTTAATCCAATTGAGTTAAGTAAAATTATTAATTTTTTAAAAATAAAAAAAATTGATCATGTAATTTTAGAGGCTTCAAGCCATGGTTTAAAACAAAATCGCTTAGATGGATTATTATTTGATATAGGAATCTTTACAAATTTATCTCAAGATCACTTAGACTATCATAGAAATTATAAAGATTATTTAAATTCAAAATTATATTTATTTAAAGAATTAATAAAGAAGAATGGTCAAATAATAATAGACTCAACAGTCTCACAATTTGATAAAATCAAAGACATATGTAAATATAAAAGATTAAAATTGAATACTGTTTATGGAAAAAAATCTGATTTAGAGTTAGTTGACCATAACTTTAAAAATAATTATCAAATAATAGTTATTAAATACAAGTCTCAAGTATTTAAAATTAAACTTAATTTAATTGGAAAAATTCAAATTAAAAATGTTTTGATGGCTATTTTTGCAGCAATTAAAAGTAATATTAAAATAGATGATATTATAAAAGTAATAAATAAACTTAAACCTGTAGAGGGAAGATTAGAAAATATAGGAACTCTTAAAAATAAAAGTAAGGTTTTATTAGATTATGCTCATACCCCTGAGGCACTTAAAACTGTTTTAGATAATATTAAACAACAATTTCCTTTAAGTAAAATTAATTTAGTTTTCGGGTGTGGTGGTGATAGAGATAAAAGCAAAAGATTTAAGATGGGAAAAATTGCGTCAAATTACGCGAATAAAATTTATTTAACTGACGATAATCCAAGAAGTGAAAATCCTCAAGTAATTAGAGACGAAATTAAAAAGGGAATAAAAAATGTATATTTTAAAGAAATTCCAAATAGAAAAATTGCTATTTCAGAGTGTATAAAGAATCTCTGTTCAGGAGATATTGCAATAATAGCAGGTAAAGGGCATGAAAAAACACAAGAGTTTAAAGGTAATAAAAAGTTTTTTTCCGACCGAAAAGAAATCTTAAAATCAATTTTAAAAAAAAATAAACTTTTGTTTAAGGATATAAGATTAAACATTATTCAAGATAAAACTAAAATTTTACCAAGTAACTTAATTTTAAGTAATGGTTGTATTAATTCAAAAGAAATCAAAAAAAATGATATTTTTTTTGCAATTAAAGGAAAAAAAAAAGATGGGAATAAATATATTAATGAAGTTTTAAATAGAAAAGCATCATTAGCCATTGTTGGAAGGATTGATAAGAAAGAAAATATTAAAAAACAAATTAAAGTAGAAGACACACTTCAACTATTAACTGACACATCTAGAGTATATAGAAAAAATATAGATACCCAAATTATTGGAATAACAGGAAGTTGTGGAAAAACCACACTAAAAGAGCTATTGGGAAGTTGTTTGAATAAGATATCTAAAACAAGTATTTCACCAAAGTCTTATAATAATAAATATGGAGTTCCATTGAGTCTGTTTAATATAAATCAAAATAATAAATTTGCAGTTTTGGAACTTGGAATGGATAAAAAAGGAGAAATTAATTACCTTTCAAATATTGTTCAGCCAAATGTAAGTGTGATTACAAATATAAACTATGCTCATATTAAAAATTTCAAAAATATAAAAGAGATTGCTTTGGCCAAATCAGAAATAATTAATAACACTAAAAAGGGAGGATTTTTAGTTTTAAATTCTGATGATAATTTTTTCAACCTTCATAAAAAAATAGCTGTTAAAAATAAACTTAAAATTTTATCATTTGGCATTAATGCAAAAAATCCAAATGTGAAACTTATTAATATAAAAAGATTTGGTAAAAACTTTAAAGCCAATATTAGAATTAATAATTCGCAAACTTTTTTCCATATCTCTAATAACTTTCAAAATAATATTTTAAATGTTCTTGCTGCAATAACTGTATTAAGTATTTTTTTTGATGTTACAAAAATAAATAAAAATATATTTTGTGATTTTAAAATACCAAAAGGAAGAGGAGATATTTCTAAAATTAGATTAAAGAGCAAAAATCTTAATTTAATCGATGAAAGTTATAATTCAAATCCATTATCTTTAAAGACAGCAATAATTAATTTTGACAAACTTCATGTATTAAATTCAAAAAAATATTTACTTTTAGGAGATATGTTGGAACTTGGAAAACACTCTAAAAAACTTCACCAGTCTATTGTCCCGATAATTAATAAAACAAATATTAACAAAGTATTTGTTAAAGGAAGACATGTTTTATCTATTTTTAATTCTTTATCAAAATCAAAAAGGGGCAGAATATTTCATCATAATTCACAAATTATTAATTTGATTAAAAATGATTTAAAGAATAATGATTATCTTATGGTTAAAGCTTCAAATGCTACAGGATTTAATAAGATAATAAATAATTTTAGGAGTATAAGATAAATGTTATATCAATTCATATTAAATTACGTAGATAGTTTTGGATTTTTAAATGTTTTTAAATATATCACTTTTAGAACAGGTTTATCGTTATTTACATCTTTAATAATAGTCTTAATCATTGGTGGTCCTTTTATAAATTTTTTTTCAAATAAAAAAATCTTAAATCCAATTCGTGATGATGGACCAGAAAACCATATTGTAAAAAAAATTGGTACTCCTACGATGGGAGGGGTCATTATTTTATTTGGACTACTAGTCTCAGTTTTATGTTGGGCAGACTTATCAAATATAAGTATTATTTTTTGTATTTATATTGCAGTATCATTTGGGTTACTCGGAGCTTTGGATGATTATAAAAAAATAAAGTATAATAATTCATCAGGTATGTCATCTAAGTTAAAGTTATCTCTTCAAATTTTTTTAGGAGTGATTGGTATTAGTTTTTTTGTTTATTTTGTTGATTACCAAGGTATAACAAATTTATATTTTCCATTTTTTAAAAATTTAGTAATCAATCTTGGATGGTTTTTTATTCCATTTTCAGTATTTGTGATTATTGGATCATCAAATGCTGTAAACTTAACTGATGGTCTGGATGGACTTGCAACTGTTCCTGTGATCTTGGTAGCAGGATGTTTTGCTTTTATTAGCTACGTTACAGGTAATATTGTATTTTCTGAATATTTACAGATTCCATACATTGATGGAACAGGAGAGGTCTCAATTTTTTGTGGAGCTATAATAGGATCTTGTTTAGGTTTTTTATGGTTTAATGCTCCGCCAGCTAAAATATTTATGGGAGATACCGGCTCACTGGCTCTTGGTGGATCTCTTGGAACCGTAGGAATAATAACTAAACATGAAATAGTCTTAGCAATTACTGGCGGTTTATTTGTATTAGAGGCTGTATCAGTTATGGTTCAGGTAATTTCTTTTAAGCTTACAGGTAAAAGAATTTTTAAAATGGCACCTATACACCATCATTTTGAAAAAAAGGGATGGCCTGAGTCAACAGTTGTTATACGATTTTGGATAATTTCAATAATATTAGCAATGATAGGTTTGGCTACACTTAAATTAAGATAATGAATGAAAAGCCAAATATTTTTAAAGATAAAAAAATCTTAATTTATGGACTTGGCAAAACAGGAATTTCAGCATTTAATTTTTTAAAAAAAGATAATGATATCTCATTGTTTGATGATGTCTCAAACTTAAATTTAAACAAAATTTTAAGAAAGAAACTAAAATCTATTACTCAAATCCAAAAAAAACAATTTGATATAATTATTTTAAGCCCTGGTATTGATATAAATAAATGTAAACTTAAAAAGTTTTTAAAGACAAATCAGAAGAAAATATACACAGATTTAGATATTTTTTTCTCTAACTTTAAAAATCTTTGTATAACCATTACAGGTACAAATGGTAAATCAACAACTTGTCAGTTATTATACGAAGTATTTAAAAAACAAGGGCTGGATGTTAAATTAACGGGAAATATTGGATATCCAATTTTATCTACCAAAAATATTAAACAAAAAACAATTTTTATAATAGAGGCTTCATCTTATCAATTAGAGTATAGTAAATTATTTAATTCAAAATTTGCAGCTATATTAAATATAGCTCAAGATCATCTAGAGAGACATAAAAATTTAAACAATTACATATCTGCCAAGTTTAAGATAATCAAAAACCAAAAAAAGAATTATTTAGCTTTTATCAATAAATATGACTCTTATTCAAATAATAATATTAAAAAGAATAATTATAAAAGTAAGATTATTTATGTAAATACAAAACTTAATAAGAAATTCTTGAAAAATTTTAAAAATGAATATTTATTATCTACATCAAACATACAAAATTTATCCTTTGTTATAGAAATATCTAAAAAATTTAAAATTAAACGCAGCACATTATTTGATGTGGTTAAAAGATTTAAAGGATTAAAGTATCGACAACAAATTATTTTTAAAAATAAAAATCTAACCATAATAAACGACTCTAAGTCTACTAGTTATTCTTCTTCCATTGAAACTTTGAAAAGGAGAAAAAACATATATTGGTTGTTAGGAGGTATACCCAAGAAAGGAGATAAATTTAAACTATCGAAATTTTATTGTAAAAATATAAAAGGTTTTATTTTTGGAAAGAATTACAAAAAATTTTCATTAGATCTCAAAAATAAGATTCAATATAAAAAATATTCAAATTTAAAAAATGCTCTAAATGATCTATTAAAAGAAATAAACAAAGATAATTCTGTTGAAAAAAATATTTTATTTAGTCCTGCCGCAGCATCTTTTGATAGTTTTAAAAATTTTGAGAATAGAGGGTTTTATTTTAATAAATTAATAAGAAAGAATTTTAATGTTAGATAAATCTTTGAATTATATATCTTATTATCAATGGTGGAAAAATTTAGACAAATTCATCTTAAGTTTGATTATGATATTATTTTTTTCAGGTTTATTTTTTTCTCTAGTTTCAACTTCATTAATCGCTTCAGATAAACTAGAGACAAATAGTTATTTTTTTTTCTTTAAACATTTAATCTTCGTGACAGTTGGATTAATACTCATTTTTATTTTTTCTTATATGGATAAAGAAACTCTTTTTAATATATCAATTTATATATACTGTTTGTCTTTTTTATTATTACTTTTAGTTCCATTTATTGGAGTTGAAGTTAAAGGTTCTAAAAGATGGCTTGATTTTGCTTTTTTACCAAGACTTCAGCCTATTGAGTTGCTTAAACCATTTTTTATTATATTTTTAAGTTTAATAATTTCCCATGAAAAAATATCTAATTATATTCTGAAATTTATATTTTCACTTTTACTAACATTATCAATTGTATCACTTTTAATTATACAGCCAGATATTGGACAAACACTTTTAGTAGTTTTAAGCTGGGTAATTTTAATATTTATATCAGGTATCAATTTATTTTTTTTAACCTTAATTTCCAGTGTTGGAATGATGTTACTTTTATATGTAACGTTTTATTTGCCTAAATTCGAATATATAAAAAATAGAATTTTATCTTTTTTTGATTCAGAAAAAGGTACATATAATTTTCAGTCTGATAAAGCCTTAGACTCAATCATTAGTGGGGGTTATTTTGGAAAGGGAATCGGAGAAGGAACTCTTAAAAATAGAGTTCCTGAAGCACATACGGATTATATAATATCAGTTATTTCAGAAGAGTTTGGAGTTGCATCTATTGTTTTGATTTTAATACTATTTTTAATTTTTATTTATTCAATTTTAAAAAAAGTAAATCAAGAAAATGATGATAAAATTAAATTAATATTAGTTGGTTCTATAAGCTTAATATTGTTACAGGCAATGATACATATAGGGGTAAATATTAGATTATTTCCCACAACAGGAATGACACTTCCATATTTGAGCTATGGAGGTTCCTCTATAATAAGTGTCTCAATAATGTCAGGAATAATCTTGAATTTAACAAAAAGAAGAGTTTAATTTTTATAGTGAAAAAAATATTAATAACAACTGGTGGAACAGGCGGACATATTATACCAGCAGAAATTATAGAAGAACACTTAAAAAATATTTTTGAAATACATTATTCAATTGATTTAAGAGGTCTTAAATTTATAACGAAACATAAAAATGATGTAGTTATCTTAAATACCCCAAGATTAAATTTTAACTTATTATTTCCTTTTAAGATTTTGAGGACAATTTTATTAATAATAAAATCTGTAAATTACTTAATTATTAAAAAAATTGATAAAGTTATTTCAATTGGTGGTTACATGTCTTTACCAATGATAATTGCTGCTGTAATATTAAAAAAAGAAATTTTTCTTTTTGAACCTAATTTAATTTTAGGAAGAGGAAATAAATTTTTTTTGAATTTTGCAAAAAAAATATTTTGTTATTCAGACCAACTAGAAAATTTCCCGAAAAAACATATTCATAAAATTGAGGTTATTTACCCTTTAGTTTTTAAAAAATTTTATGAAATCAAAAAAAATGATCAGACAAATAAAAAATTTTGTTTTCTCATTTCAGGAGGAAGTCAAGGAGCAAAAATTTTTAATAGTGAAATTAAAGAAGTTATTAAAAATTTGTCAAAGAAATATTCAATTAAAGTAATTCATCAAACTAATGAAAATAATATTAATGATTTAACTAATTATTATAAATCCAACAATATCGAGCATGAAATTTTTAGTTTTGATAAAAATTTTATGAATTTAATTAATAAATCTGATTTTTGTATTACAAGAGCAGGAGCTACCTCTTTAGCTGAAATTTCAATTATGAATAAACCTTTTTTAGCAATCCCTTTGCCATCTGCTCAAGATGATCATCAAACCAAAAATGCTAAATATTATCAGAAACTAGGATGCTGTTGGATTATAGATCAAAAAAACTTCAATAGGGAAAAACTTTTTAATATATTACTAAATATTATTAATAATAAGGAAGATTTCATGAAGAAGAAATTAAATTTAAAAAAATTGAATTTTCAAAATTCCTGGAATGATGTTAATCACAAATTAAAAGAAATAATTAATGAAAATTGAAATAGCAAAAAAAGAAGTAATTCATTTTATTGGAATAGGAGGCATTGGAATGAGTGGCCTATCTTTAATTATGAAAGGTAAAGGTTTTCAAATCCAAGGAAGTGATATCTCAAATAATAAAAATATAGATAGATTAAAAAAAGAAAAAATTAAGATTTTTTTTGGCCATTCAAAAAAAAATCTTAAAGATGCAACTATAACAGTTGTCTCATCTGCAATAAAAAAAAATAATCCTGAATTAATTGAGGCTAAAAGAAAAAAAATTCCGATTATTAAAAGAGGCAAAATGTTAGCTAGTATTGTTTCTTTAATGAAAAATATTGTAGTAGTGGGATCACACGGAAAAACTACAACAACTTCTTTAATTACATCAATTTTTCAAGAAACCAAATTAGATCCAACAATTATAAATGGAGGAGTGATAAATTCGATTAAAAATACCGCAAAATTAGGAAAAAGCGAATGGTCTGTTTTAGAAGCAGACGAGTCTGACGGAAGTTTTATTCATATCACTCCTACTTATTCAATAATTACAAATATAGATCGAGAGCATATGGATTTTTATAAATCTATAGATGATTTAAAAAAATATTTTATTGAATTCATAAATAAAACACCATCCTTTGGAAAAGCTTTTATTTGTATAGATGATAAGACAAATAACGAATTATTAAAAAAAATAAAAAATAAAAATTTTTATACATACGGCCAAAAATTTAATTCTAACTTTAGAATAAAGAATATTAAACAAAACAAATTTTATTCGAAGTTTGATGTTGTAGTATGCTTGCCGAATAAAAAAATATTTAAAATTAAAAAAATTAAGATTCCACTAATTGGAATTCACAATATAAGAAATTCTGTAGGAGCATTGGGAGTTGCACTAGCTGTTGGAATCTCAGTAAAACAGATCAAAAAGGGACTTTTAAATTTTAAAGGTGTACAAAGAAGATTTAATAAAGTTTTTACTCATAATAATATTGATTTTTATGATGATTATGCTCACCATCCAACAGAAATTAGAGTAGTGCTTGAGGGAGTTAAAAAGGTATATAAAAATTATGATAAAGTATGTATTTTTCAACCACATAGAATTTCTAGATTAAAAGATCTTAAAAATGAATTTACTTTTGCTTTTAAGGATGCAGATATAGTTATTTTATGTCCAATCTTTTCGGCAGGAGAAAAAATGAAATTAGGATTTAATTATGAAAAATTTGCAAAAGAAATTATAAAAAACTCTGACGTAAAATTATTAATGGTTGAGAATCAATTTCAATTAGCAAAATTTATAAAACAAAATATGTACGGAAAGAAAATTGTAATTGGAATGGGTGCTGGCTCTATATCAAATTGGATGAAAGAGTTGCCAAAATTTATATAATGGAAACTAATCAATTAAGAGTATTGCTTAAAAAATTTGACTCGAAAATTATATATAATGAGGATTTAAAAAAAAAAAATTGGTTTAATATAGGTGGAAAAACTAAGGCATTTTATAAAGTCAATGATTTAAATGATTTAATACTTTTTTTAAAAACTTTAAAAAATAAAGAGAGATTATTTATTCTAGGTGCAGGCTCAAACACATTAATAACAGACGAACTCTTCGATGGAATAGTTATCAAGCTTGGAAGTAATTTTAATAGATTATCTATTTTAAATGAAAATATAATTATTTCTGGAACTGCAGTTTTAGATAAAAAATTGTCAGATTACGCAGCAGAAAATGATTTAACAGGTTTTGAATTTCTATCGTGTATTCCTGGAACAATTGGAGGAGCACTTAAAATGAATGCAGGATGTTTTAATCAAGAAATAAAAGATATTTTAGTTTCTATCCAAGCAGTAGATAATTTTGGAAATGTAATTACTATTCCAACTAATAAGATTAAATTTAAATATAGAGGTAGTGATTTACCAGATGACTTAATATTTCTGAGTGCTTCATTTAAAGGCTTAAAAGGTATCAAAAAAAATATTAGAGAAAAAATGCTTAAATTTAAAAATCAAAAAGAAAAAAACCAACCATCAAAAATAAAAACTGGAGGAAGTACTTTTAAAAATCCAAATAAACAGACTGATAAAAAAGTATGGGAATTGATTAGAGAGTCAGTGCCATTAGATATAAGTTTTGGAGATGCATGTATATCAGAGAAACATTCAAATTTTTTTGTAAATAAAGGCGATGCAAAATTTAATGATATGAAGAAGTTAATAGATTTTGTAGCTGAAAGTGTATTTAAAAAAACAGGTATTAGTATAGAAAAAGAAATAAAAATTTTAGAAAATTGAAAAAAAAAATTTTAATAATTTCTGGTGGAATTTCAAAAGAACGAAAAATAAGTCTTGATACTGGAATTCAAGTTGCCAATGAATTAAAAAAAAATAATTTTAAAGTTAAAATTTGTGAACCAGACGGTAATCTAATTAAGATAATTAATAAATTTAAACCTAAAATTATCTTTAATGCCTTACACGGTCAATTTGGTGAGGATGGGTATATTCAGTCTATTTTAGAAAACATAGGTATACCTTATACTCACTCAGGTGTAATTGCTTCCGCACAAGCTATGGACAAAGAAATATCTAAAAAAATTTTTATAAAAAACAAGATATTAACCCCTAACTATTTTACATATTCTTTTGATAAGTCAAATCTAGAGCTAAAAAAATTAATAAAGAAAAAAATAGGATTTCCTGTTGTTATTAAACCTATTAATGAAGGATCCAGTGTAAATGTTTTTATTTGTAACCAATCAAATCTAAAAAATAAAATAAATTTACTTAAATTTTATAAAAAAATATTAATTGAACAATTTATTCCGGGTCGAGAAATTCAAGCAGCTATAATTGGAAAAAATAAATTAGGAGCTATTGAATTAATTCCAAAAAGGAAGTTCTATGATTATCAAGCCAAATATAATTCGAAAGCTAAGACTAAACACATAATTCCAGTTGAATTGCCAAAAGAAAAATATAATCAACTGATGAATATTTCATTAAAGGCACATAATTTGTTAAAATGTAGAGGTGTTACAAGATCAGATTTTAAATTTTTTAATAATAAATTTTACCTATTAGAAATCAATACACAGCCAGGTATGACAAAATTGTCATTAGTACCCGAAATATCAGCTTACAAAGGAATAAATTTTATTAACTTAATAAAGCTAATTTTAAAAGATGCATCAATCAATAAGTAAAAAAATTTTTATTTACTTGATAATTTTTCTTATACTAGGAACATTTAACAATAAAAGAATCTTTGAATTTATTTATCCAAAAATAAATAATTTTGAAATTATAGGTTTGATAGGAAAAGAGAAAAAAGAATTGAATCAAGATTTATTTTTCTTAAATCAATTAAATTTATTTTCTTTAGAAAATAGCAAAATAATAGAAATTATAAATTCTAAGAAATTTATAGAATCTTATACAATTTTTAAAAATTATCCTACAAATTTAATTATAAATATTAAAAAAACAGAATTTTTAGCATATACAAAAAAAAATAATTTAAATTATTACATAGGTTCAAATGGTAATTTGATTAAAACTCATACAAATAAAGTTGATTTACCATTTGTATTTGGAGATCTTGAAATAAATGAATTTTTAAAACTAAAACAAATAATAGATAAATCTGGTTTCGATTACAACGATATTAAGAACTTATATTATTATAAATCAAAGAGATGGGACATTGAAACAAAAAATAATTTGATTATAAAATTACCAAAGAAAAAACTAGATAATACTTTTAAAATATTATTAAAAATTTATAATAATAAAGAATTTTCTAATTTAAAATTACTTGATCTAAGATTAGAAAATCAGGTTATTTTTAATGGTTGATAGTGATATAAATAAGTATTATTTATTAATTCGATCAAATCAAATAAAACTTGTTAATTTAAATCAAAATAATCAAATCACTTTTTTAAAAGAAACCATAACTGATAATTCAAGTTTAAATGATATCTTTAAAATTTTAGAAATTTTTTTAGATCAAAATTTAATTGAGTGTGAAAAAAGATTAAAATCTCATATTAAAGAAATTATATTAATAATTGATAGTGCTGATTTTCTTACAATAGACATGTCTACAATAAAAAATTTTAAAGAGATTAATCAAACTGATAATGTATCAAATTTAATTTTAGATCTTAGAAATAATTTAAAAAAAGGTATGGAAAATTATGAGGTAATACACTCAATGATTAATAAATATATAGTTGATGGAAAAGATTATTCTTCAATTCCCATGAAAATTGAGAATAAGAATATATTTTTAGAAATAAGATTTATATGCCTAAAAGCTAGCTCCTATTTAAGATTTAAAAAAATTTGCGCTAAATATCAAATTAAAGTGAAAAATATACTCTATTATAACTATATTAATGATTATAAAAGTTCATTTGCTGGAAATATTTTCGATGTTGCTGATAAAATATTGACAGGATTAAATGAAAATGAAATTTCATTATTAAAAAAAAAGCCTAAAAATAAAGGTTTTTTTGAAAAATTCTTTAATTTTTTCAGTTAAGTTCGTATTTTCTAGTAATATTTGTTGTTTTTAAATTTATTCTTTCACCGAATAAAAGTCTCAGGTGTCGTTATTAAATCAAAAAACAATTAAAAAAACCGTAAAATTCAAAGGCGTTGGTCTGCATAGCGGTAAACAGGTTAATATATCTCTTAAAAAAGCTGAACCTGATACTGGAATTGTTTTCAAAAGAGTGGATTTAAAAAATAATAATTTAGTATATCCTAATTTTATCAATGTAAGCAACACCTCTTTAAATACAACTATATCTAATTCATATGGAGTTAAGGTTTCAACAATTGAACATTTAATGGGTGCTCTATTTGGGCTTGGAATAGATAATGTTCTAGTTGAAATAGATAATGAAGAAGTTCCGATTTTAGATGGTTCAGCAAAAGATTTTATTGAAAAAATGTTAATGGCTGGTTTTGAAGTAAGCAATAAACCTATTAAAATTATCAAAATAAATAAAAAAGTTGAATTTAATGACTGTGATAGATTTATAAGCATCGAGCCATCAAAGCTAAGTTTAGATATAGATTTTGAATTAAATTACGATAATAAGCTTATAGGAAATCAAAGAAATAAAATTAATTTGTATGAAGATGATCTAAATGAAATTTTTGAATCAAGAACGTTCTGTTTATTTGAAGATATTGAAGCAATTAAAAAAATTGGATTAGCTAAAGGTGGAAGTTTAGAGAATGCAATAGTTGTAAAAGAAAATGAAATATTAAATAAAGATGGGCTTAGAAATTCAAAAGAATTTGTAAATCACAAAATTTTAGACTGTATAGGAGATCTTTTCACAAGTGGTTACAGAATTATTGGAAGTGTTAAATGCTCTAGAGGAGGTCATTATCTTACAAATCAAATATTAAGAAAAGTATTTAGTGATAATCAAAATTTTAAAATAATTGAGATTCAAGAGAGAAATCTCCCTCATACATTAATAAATAGAAGTTTATTAAGATCTATAGCATAATATTTTTTTATCTTTATAATTAAGTAAATTTTTTTTACAAATTATGAGGAAGTTCAGTCTTTTAATATTATTTTCTTTTATATTATTAAATTCATGTGCCAAAGAGGAAAAAAAAGCTTCTCTAATAAAAGAGACTAGGCAAGACTTAGAAATGATTTCTGCATATAGAGAAGGTTACGATGCTTTAAATCAAGGAGATCCATATTTTGCCGCAAAAAAATTTTTAGAAGCTGAACTTTTATTTCCTCAGTCGGATTGGGCACCTCGATCGGCTTTAATGGCAGCTTATTCATACTACGTTCAAAATTATTATGCAGAGGCATTATCAAATTTAGAAAGATTTTTAAAAACCTATCCTAAAGATAAAAATTTAGCATACGTACATTATTTAATTGCAATGTGTTATTATGAAACTATTGAGGATGAAAAAAGAGACTCTGCACCATTGTTAAACGCTAGGGAAAAATTTTCTTATATTGTCAATAACTATCCAAATACAGATTTTGCTATAGACTCAAAATTTAAATTAGATTTGATAGAAGATATTTTAGCATCTAAAGAAATGTACATTGGCAGACACTACATAAAAAAAGAAAGATGGATAGCAGCATTAAATAGATTTAAAACAGTAATTGATAAATACGAACAAACAATATTTGTAGAAGAAGCTTTACACAGACTCGTCGAAATTAATTATAAATTAGGTTTAATTAAAGAGTCTCAAAAATATGCAAACGTTTTAGGCTATAATTATCTCTCTAGTGAATGGTATAAAAAATCATACAAAGTTTTTAATAAAGATTATTCAGAAAAAATAAACAAGCCAATTAAAAAAGATAAGAAAGGTGTAATACAAAAATTTAAAAAACTTTTCGATTAGAATGAATAAAAAATTAATAAAGGATAACTATAAGAAAAAGATAAAATTAATTAATGTTTATAATCGCAGATATTATAACGATAATCAATCAGATGTCACCGATGCAGAATATGATGCTTTAAAAAAAGAAATTTTATCACTAGAATATAAATACCCATATCTAGTATCCAAAGAGTCTCCTAAAAATACAATCGGTTATAAACCTTCAAAAAATTTTAAAAAAAGTATTCATAGAGTTCCAATGCTTTCTCTAGCAAATGCATTTGATGAAGAGGATCTCATAAATTTTGAAAAAAAAATTTTAAATTTTCTATCGCAAAAGAATGATACCCAAATTAATTATACAGCTGAACCAAAAATCGACGGTATTTCTGCATCACTTTCTTATAAAAATGGAAAATTAGTTATGGGACTATCAAGAGGAGATGGTAAAGAGGGTGAGGACATAACTTCTAATCTAAAGACTATAAAAGATATACCTAAAATTGTCTTATCAAAAGATTTTCCTGAAGAAATTGATATTAGAGGAGAGGTCTTTATCCAGAATAGTGATTTTAGTAATTTAAAAGAAAAATTTGCTAACCCTAGAAATGCCGCATCTGGTTCATTGAGACAAAAAAATCCAGAAGATACTAAGAAGATACCTCTCAAATTTGTTGCTTATACTTTTGGTTTTGTTAAAGGTTTAAAAATAAAAACACAGTTTGAATATTTAAATAAACTAAGTGAATGGGGATTTAAAACAAATCCATTAAATAAATTAATTTCTGGAGTAAAAAATTTAATTAAAAATTATGATGAGGTTGAAAAAAAAAAGATCAGACTTAGATTTTGATATAGACGGAATAGTTTATAAGGTAAATGAATTTGAATTACAAAAAAGATTAGGAAATGTTGCAAATGCTCCAAGATGGGCTATCGCACACAAATTTTCATCAAATAAAGCAATTTCTAAAATTTTAGATATTGATATTCAAATTGGTAGAACTGGAGCATTAACTCCTGTAGCAAAAATTAAGTCTGTGAACATAGGAGGAGTATTAGTGTCCAATGCAACATTACATAATGAGGACGAAATTAATAGAAAAGATATTAGAGTTGGTGATACCGTAACTGTTGAAAGAGCTGGAGATGTTATACCTCATATCCTTTCAGTTGATCTAAATAAGAGACCAAAAAAAAGTTTAAAATTTATTTTTCCAAATAAATGTCCATCTTGTGGAGCAAAAACCATAAAGGAATTTAATTTTATCACAAAAAAAAAAGATGCAGTTAGAAGATGTTCAAGTGAAGGGTATTTTTGTGAAAAAATATCTATTGAAAAATTAAAGCATTTTGTATCTAAAGATGCTTTTAATATCGATGGATTTGGTAAGAAAATTGTAGAAAGTTTCTGGAAATTAAATCTGATTAAATTTCCACAAGATATTTTTAATTTAGATTATAGTATAATTGAAAAATTAGATGGTTGGGGAAGACTGTCAGTTGAAAATCTTAGATATTCAATAAATGAAAAAAAAAATATTTCTTTAGATAGATTTATATATTCCATGGGTATTAGACATATTGGTTTAGAAAATGCAAAACTATTAGCAAAATATTTTGGATCATTTTCAAAATTTAAAAATTTATCAAATAACAAATATGAAGAATTATTGAATATTGATGGTATAGGTGAAACTCAAGTTAATTCTATAAAAATTTTTTTTTCTAACAAAACTAATATTAAAGTTTTAAACGAATTAGAAAAAGTTTTGAATGTTAAAAATGTATCAATCAAGAAAAACAGAGGTATTTTAATTAATAAAACTTTTTTAATAACTGGGAAACTTGATGGAATTAGTCGAGCAGAGGTAAAATCTATGATAGAGGAAAATTCTGGAACTACAGTTAGCAGTGTATCAAAAAAATTAAATTATTTAATTGTTGGAGATAAACCGACCAAAAAAAAAGTTGAAAATGCTAAAAAATTGAAAATTGAGATAATTAATCAAAACCAATTTTTAAAAATGCTTAACAAAACTAATTAACCATTTTTTTTCATTTAAATTTAAGTATTTAGAAATTTTTGCGTAAACATTTAAATGATACAGAAATAAGTAATCTTTTTCACGTTTTGTTAAAAGTCTTGGGTTAATTAAATCTTTTTCGATTGGTGCTAAAGTTAGATTTTCAAATTCGATTTTTTTACCATTCTTTTTGACATAAATTAAGTTCTCTATCCTAATTCCAAATTTATTTTTTTTATAATAACCAGGCTCATTGCTTAATATCATTCCCTCTCTAATTTTTATTCTATTATTTTTTGATATAGATTGTGGTCCTTCATGAACATTTAGAAAATAACCTACACCATGTCCTGTCCCATGTGCATAATCTAAATTACTTTGATTTAAAAACTTTCTTGCTCTTTTGTCTATTTTTTCACCAATGTTATCTTTTTTAAGATTTGTTGTAGCTACTGCAATATGACCTTTTAAAACTTTGGTAAAAATATTTTTAATATTTTGATTTTGTTTGGAAAAACAAATAGTCCTAGTAACATCTGTAGTTCCATACTTATACTGACCTCCGGAGTCACATAAAAATACATCATTTTTTTTAATTATTTTGCAATTTTTTTTATTTGCACGGTAATGAATGATAGCCCCATTTTTTCCTGAACCAGCAATTGTATCAAAGCTATGATATAAAAAATTCTTATTCAATTTTCTAAATTTTTCTAATTTATCTTGAGCATTTACTTCATTTATCTTTTTTTTATTCAAATATTTAATCCAATAAATAAATTTTGTTAAAGCAACTCCATCAAAAACATGTGCTTTTTTCATATTATTAATTTCAGTTTGATTTTTGATTGATTTTAATAGATAGGTTGGATCATTCTTTTTAATAATTCTAAATTTTGATTTTATTATTTCTTCAAAAAAAATTGAACATGATTTTTTATCTATAATAAAATTCTTTCCTTTTAAATTTTCAATTTTTTTTTGAAATTCATCTATATCAAAAAAACTTTTCTTATTTATAATCTTTTTATTAAATAGTTTTTTACATTTTTTAATTTTACTGATCAAAAAAAATTTTTTTGTTTTACTTATTATTAATCTACAATTTGGTAAAGGACTATTTGGAACATCAAACCCTCTAATGTTCAAAATCCACGCAACATTTTCAGGAGCGGTTATAAAGATATAATCTGATTTATTTTTTTTTAAATATGAAGAAATTTTTGTTAATTTTGAGTCAGTACTTTCTCCAGTTACATTCTTGTGTAGGGGAAAAAATTTTTTATCATTACTACTGTTTTGATTTTCAATTTCATCAATTAAATTTTTTTTTACAAATTTGATTTTATTATATTTTAAAAAAAATCTTTTTATTTGGGTATAAGTAAAAAGTTTTGGATCAATACCTAAAGTTAAATTTTTAAATAAATTACAATTAATTATTTTTTCATAATTTATTATTTTAAAGCTTTTTCCTGACTCGATTTGACTTTGAATTGCGTATCTTCCATCTGTAAATAAATAATTTTTTTTTTTTTAGAATTACAGCTATACCAGCCGAACCTGTAAAGTTGGATATAATCTTTAACCTGTTTTTTTGACAGTATTCAGTGAAATAATCATCATTTCTAGGAATTATATAACCATCAATATTGTATTTTTCAAAGTTTCTTCTTAAAATTTGAATATTTTTAGTCACTTAATTCTTTTTTGGTATCTTATCCAGCCAGGGCTTCTTGCCCCTTCATTAGCATCAAAATCTTGATTAAATTCAAAATCATCCATCTCATTTTTATCTTCTTCAAAAAATGAATTTTTTTCTAAAAACTTTTCTGGCAATTCGTCAACAAACCTAGAGGCCATACTATCAATCCAGTCTCCCTGATAAAATCTATTCATAGAGAAAGATATTATTGCTCTTTTTCTTGCTCTGGTAATACCTACATAAGCTAACCTTCTTTCTTCCTCTAATCCGTTTTGACCTTTTTCTTCAATCGATTTTTGATGAGGAAAAAGTCCTTCTTCCCAACCAGGTAGGAAGACCGCATCAAATTCTAATCCTTTAGCTGCGTGCATTGTCATCATATTTATTTTTTGACCATCCCAATCTTGATCAACAGAAGTAGCCAAAGACACATGTTCTAAAAAACTATCCAAATTATCAAATTCTTTCATGGCATTTAATAATTCTTTAATATTCTCCAATCTATTTTCATTTTCTAAATCTTTTTTATTTTTCAACATAGATGAGTAACCAGACTCATCTAAAACAATTTGCAGAAGTTTAACATGATTATACTTTTTATTATTTAAATCATTTCTCCATTTAGAGAGACAATTTAAAAAATTCATTAATCCAAGTCTCGCTTTTGGTTTAATCATATCTTTTTCTATTAGTTTTCTTGAAGCAAACTCTAAATTAAATTTTTCTTTTTTTGCAAATTCGTGAATTGATTTTAGTGAACTATCTCCTACTGATCTCTTAGGGTTATTAACCACTCTTTCGAATGCGAGGTCATCTTTATCTTGATTAATTATTCTTAAATAAGAAACACAGTCTTTTATTTCTGCTCTTTCATAGAATTTGGTACCACCAATAATTCTGTATGGTAATCCAATTTTTAAAAATCTTTCCTCAAATTCTCTTGTTTGAAATATTGCTCTCACTAATATTGCAATTTCATTTAAAGAATATTCTTTTTTAATTTTTTCTATTTCATCAGAGATACCAATAGCCTCCTCTTTTCCATTTTTAAAACAATTTAACTTAATTAATTCTCCGTCTTCCATTTCTGTTATAAGAGTTTTTCCAACTCTATTTTGATTATTTGAAATTAAATTTGATGCTACTGATAAGATATTTTGTGTAGATCTATAATTTTGTTCAAGTCTTATTACTTTAGTATCATCATAAATTTTATCAAATTCTAAGAAGTTTTTAATTTCTGCACCTCTCCAACTATAAATCGATTGATCATCATCTCCAACACAACAGAGGTTTTTATTTTTACTAGTAAGTAAGTTTAACCATCTACTTTGTATATAATTAGTATCTTGGTATTCATCTACCAAAATATATTTAAAATTTTTTGAGTAAATTTCTCTTATATCCTCGTGATTTTCCAAAATTTTAACTGCATGTAAAATTAAATCTCCAAAATCACATACATTTAAATCATTTAATTTTTGTTGATAAATTTTATAGACAGGAAGAATTGTTTTTTCATAAATATCTTTTTGATTAATTTTTACTTCATTTGGATATTGACCTTTATTTTTCCATTTATCTATAATTGCTAATACATATCTTGGTGAAAGTTCTTTAATATCAATATTTTCTGCTTTACATATATTCTTTATTAATCTTATTTGATCATCAACATCTATAATTGTAAAATTAGAATTTAAATTGACTGCTGAAGCATGTTTTCTAAGTAATTTTGCGCAAATTGAATGAAAGGTTCCTAGCCAAGACAAGCCAGTAGCTTCAGCCCCAAGAATTTTACTCACTCTATTTTGCATTTCCTTAGCAGCCTTATTAGTGAATGTCACTGCCAAAATTTGGTTAGGGAATGCTTTTTTTTGAGCAATTATATGAGCTATTCTACTGGTCAAAACTTTAGTTTTTCCAGATCCTGCGCCGGCAACAATTAATAATGGGCCTTCTAAGTGAGTTACTGCATTTTTTTGAGATTCATTCAAGTTTTTGAGATAATCTGAGTTTACCATTTAAATTATTTAATTATAAGTTTTCAATTAATGTCAAAAAAAATATCATTTATAAAAAAATTTAACAAATTACTATTATCAGTAAATGCACGAATAGAAAGTTTTTTCAATAGTATAAAAGATCTAATTAATTCTATAAAAAAGACAAAATTTAATCTAAAAAATCCTAATCAAAAAATCATTTTAGCTATAAGTTTATTTTTTATTTTGATTTTGAGTTATTTTTTAATTCCAACATTCTATGATCAAGAAATAATCAAAAAAAGAATTAAGGATCAAATTTTAGAAAAATACAATCTAGAAGTTAAATTTAATGACTCTTTAATTTACAATTTATTTCCAAAACCACATTTTTCAAGTGGAGAATCATTCATTCAACACAATGATAGAAGGTTGGCAGAAATTAAATTAACTAAGATTTTTATAACTAATAATAATTTTTTTTCAGTAGATAATCTTAGAATAAAAGACATATTGTTTAAACAGACTGAGTTCAATATTAATTCAAAAAATTTCGATTTTTTTGAAAAAATTTTAAATTCAAATAAGAGTGAAGATGTAATTAATTTTAAGAAAAGTAAATTGTTTTACAAAGATCAAAATGGAGATGTGATTTTTCTTACAAATATTAAAGACATGAGCTCAATTTATAATGAGGAATTTAATCAACAGCTTAATGCAAATCTGGAAATTTTTAACGTACCATTAAAAATAAAGATAATTAATAATCTTTCTAAAAAGAATATTCTGTTTAGTATTAACTCTCATAATCTTAGATTAAATATCAAAAATGAGCTTAGATATGATAAAAAGAAACCTAAGGGATCAATAGAATTTAAAGCGATAAATAAATCAAAGAAATTAGATTACGTTTTAGATAAAAATTCATTAAATTTTGAATCTGAAGAAGAAAGTTTTAATGGAAAACTTGATTTTAAACCTTTCTATTTGTCTGCTAATTTAAAATTTCATCAATTAGATTTAAATAAATTACTTCAAAGTAACTCAATTTTTTTAGATCTAGTAAATACTAAATTATTAAATAATCAAAGCTTAAATGCAGTAATGAATATCAAATTTGATAAGATTAAAAATTTTAATTATTTGAAAGATATTTCTTTAAAAGCTTATTTTGAAGAGGGAAATATCTTTATAAAAAATTCTAGTTTAAATTGGAAAAATTCAGTTATGATTGACCTTGAAAATGTACAGTTGATGAGTGAAAATAATAGTATTATTTTTTCAGGTTCAGTTAAATTTAACTTTGAGAATATTGAAGATTTTTACAGACAATATCAAATCAAAAAAATTTATAGAGCAAATATAAAAAAAATTAAATTAGATTTTTTATTAAATTTAAATAAAAATGAGATTGAAATAGATAACTTAAAAATAGACGCCTCATCTAATAAAACTGCAAATGATTATATAAATAAATTTAATTCAAAAAAAAAGAATATTTTTAATAAAGTAATATTTAAAAATTCAATTAAAGAATTTTTTGAAAATCTTTAATTTGGATAAATCATTTTTTTTGGATTGACTATTTTATCGTAATCTTTCTCATTTATTAAACCAGACTTTAAAGCCTCAAATTTTAAAGTTGTATTATTTTTGAGTGCAGTTTTTGCTATTTTTGCTGCTTGGTCATATCCAATAGTTGGAGCTAATGCAGTTACTAACATTAAAGAATTATCCAAAAATTTTTTAATTTTAATTTTATCTGCTTTTATTCCTTTCACACAATACAATGCAAAATTTTTGGTACTATCAGCAAGTAAATCTATTGATTGCAATATATTGTGAGCGATTAGAGGTTTGAATACATTTAATTCAAAATGACCATGAGATCCTGCCATTGTAATTCCATTATGGTTTCCTATCACCTTAACACAAACCATTGTTACAGCCTCAGACTGTGTAGGATTTACCTTACCTGGCATAATCGAGGAGCCTGGTTCATTTGCTGGTAATATTATTTCGCCATAACCAGCTCTAGGTCCTGACCCCAAAAATCTGATATCATTTGCAATTTTCATTAGAGAGACAGCTGTAGTATTTAAAGTGCCTGAGAAGTTAACTATTTCATCATGGGCAGCAAGTGCTGCAAATTTATTTTTTGTTGGTTTAAAAGGAAGCTTTGTTATCTTTTTTATTTCACTAATTATTTTTTTATCAAACCCTTTTTTACTATTTATTCCTGTACCAACAGCAGTTCCACCTTGTGCTAAAGAATAAATCTCCCTTAATGCATTTTTAATTCTATAAATGCAATCCTCTAGTTGTGATTGATATCCTGAAAATTCTTGGCCTAGGGTTAAAGGGGTAGCATCTTGTAAATGAGTTCGACCAACTTTCACAATATTTCTAAATTTTGATATCTTTTTTTTAAGTTCTTTATTCAATAATTCTAACGAGGGTAACAATTTATTTTTAGTTTCAATAGCTATGGCTATATGCATTGCTGTAGGAAATACATCATTAGTAGACTGTGATTTATTGACATGATCATTAGGATGCACAGGTTTTTTAGATCCCTTTTTTCCTCCTAAAATTTCGATGGCTCTGTTTGCAATAACTTCATTTACATTCATATTAGTTTGAGTACCAGATCCTGTTTGCCAAACTTTTAGCGGGAAGTGTTCATCCAATTTTCCTGATATTACTTCATTAGATGCTTTTACGATTGCTTTAGATATTTTTGGTAAAATTTGCTTTTCTTTACCATGAACTGTTGCAGCCGCTTTTTTTATAATTGCAATAGATTTAATAAGAATCGGTCTTACTAAGAACTCTCCGATATCAAAATATTTCTTTGATCTTTGAGTTGATGCACCCCAATATTTGTCATTTGGAACACTAATTTTTCCAATGCTATCGAATTCTTTTCTTAATTTCATGAATATTATTTTTTAAAGTATATACAATAAATATATATATTAATTTTATTTAAACTTACAGGAGCAAAATGACAAATTTCAATAAAGTAGGAACTTTCATGAAAACCTTTGGTCAAGAAGTCAAAACAAAACCTTCATTTAGCACAGAAAAAATAAATAAATTACGGGTTAATTTAATTAAAGAGGAACTTAGTGAACTCACAGAAGCAATGAATAATAAAGACTTGTTAGAAGTTGCTGATGCGTTAACTGATATACTTTATGTCACTTATGGTGCGGGGCATGCATTTGGCATCGATTTAGATAAATGTTTTGAAGAGGTTCAAAATTCAAACATGAGTAAATTAGATGAAAATGGAAAGCCAATTTATAATGAGCATGGTAAAGTAATGAAGGGCCCAAATTATTTTAAACCCAACCTTTCAAAATTTGTTAGTTGATTAGATTTCTAGTTTAAAATCTACAGCTGGAGCACTATGGGTAATACTTCCAATTGAAATTCTATTTACTCCAGTCGAAGCAACTGATTTAATATTTTTAAAGTTAATATTCCCAGAAGCTTCTGTTTCATAATATTTTTTTGCAATCTTTACACCTGCTCTTAGATTTTTAATACTCATATTATCGAACAAAACAGTATTAAATTTAAGTCCATTTATTTCTCTCAATTGTTTTAAATTATCCACCTCAACAGTAATTTTTTTTCCTCTTTTATTTTTAATAGCCAATGAAACTAATTCACTTAAACTAGAGCTAGCAATATGATTATCTTTAATCAAAAATTCATCACTCAAATTAAATCTATGATTAGTGCCACCTCCTAATTTTACTGCATATTTTTGAATAACTCTATAATTCGGTATAGTTTTTCTGGTACAACAAATTTTGCATTTTTTTCCAGCAAGTTTTGCAAATTGATTTGTTTTTGTAGCTATACCAGAAATATGAGACAAAAAATTTAAAGCAACTCTTTCCGCAACCAATATTGAACTGGCTTTACCTTTTATAATTGCTATTACTGAATTTTTTTTGACTGGGGATCCATCTTTTTTTTTTTAATAAAAATTTAATTTTTTTATCAACTTGATTGAAAGTGTGTTTTGCGAATAGTAAACCTGCAACAACTGCTTTTTGATTAGAAACTAATTTTGCTTCAATAATTTTGTTCTTTTTTAATAAGCTAGATGTAATGTCACCATAAGGGTATAAATCTTCTGTTAGAGCTAATTTTACCCTGTCTTTGATAAAAGTTTCATTTAATTTAATTTTTGACACAAAGTGTTATCTACCAATAGCAACCATTTTTTCTACTGATAACCTAGCTTTATCAATAGTCTCTTGATCCATAGTTATTTCACCAGTCTCATTTTTTAAACAATCTAATATTTTTGGAAGAGTAATTTTTTTCATATGAGGACACATATTGCATGGTCTAATAAATTCTACGTTAGGGTTTTCAACCTGAATATTATCACTCATTGAACATTCAGTTACCATCATAACTTTTTTGGGCTGATTATCTTTGACGTAATTAATCATACCTGATGTTGAACCAGCAAAGTCACTTGCTTTAATCACTTCAGGAGGACATTCTGGATGAGCAATTATTTTAATTCCTGGATTATTTTTCCTAATATTTATTATTTCTTTTTCATTAAATTGATCATGAACAATACAAATTCCCTTCCAAGAAATTATTTCAACATCTGTTTGAGAAGCTACATATTTAGCCAGATAATCATCAGGTAGAAAAATTACTTTTTTAACTCCCAGAGATTTCACAATTTTAACAGCATTGGCTGATGTACAACAAACATCTGTTTCTGCTTTCACATCTGCTGAGGTATTAACATATGATACAACAGGTACTCCTGGATATTTTTCTTTTAACAATTTCACATCTTTTCCAGTAATTGATGAAGAAAGAGAACATCCAGCATTCATATCTGGTAATAAAACTTTTTTATTCGGACTCATTAACTTTGCAGTTTCTGCCATGAAGTGCACTCCTGCCATCACAATAATATCTGCGGTAGTTTTTGATGCCTCTATTGCAAGAGCTAAAGAGTCTGCTGAAAAATCTGCAATTCCATGATAAATTTCTGGAGTTTGATAATTATGAGCAAGAATAACTGCATTCTTTTCTTTTTTAAGTTTATTAATTTCATGAATGTAGGGAGCATGTATTGACCACTCGATCTCAGGCATTACCTTTGATATTTTTTGATAAATAGGATCAGTGGCTTTTCTTACTTCTTGGTTAAATTCCATATTTAAAATTTATCAATTTGAAACCTACTTGTCATTGATTTAATGTGGGTCATAATTGCGGCCATGCTGAAATTGGTAGACAGGCACGGTTGAGGGCCGTGTGGACCTAGTCCATGAGAGTTCGAGTCTCTCTGGCCGCACCAAAAACCTAAATTTTAAGCCATGATGGTATTAAAATTTTAAAAGATGCATTTTTAGTTTTAAATAATTGATTACTATTAAAATTATCATCTAAAAACCTAATAAGCGCAAAAGGATATTTATCTTCAATTAATATTTTTCCTATTTCTCTATTATTACTATAGATTTTTTCATCTATAGATAGTTTTCCATCAATTAACTGAATAGGTAATAATCTTTTAGAAAGTTTATTTTTTAACTTAATTCTTGCTGTATTTTCTTGTCCGACATAACAACCTTTTTTAAAATCAACACCATTTAACTCCTCAAAATTACTTTCAATTCCAAATAATTTATTTTGAAGTTTATTCAAGCCCTTTGGAACAATCCCAAGCTTATGGCTTTGAGAGTAATAATTTTCAATTTTATCGTCTTTTAATTCTAATTTTTTTAAAGTTAAATATAGTTTTTCCAAGTTAATAATAATTCTTGCTCCTAATAATTTACTTCTTGGATCTAATAAGATTGGATCTTCTCTGTATTTAAAAGTAAAACCTAAAATATCTTTTGCTCCCTCAATACTTAAATATTTTTCATACCCAAAACTTGCAACCACAAATTCGTTACTTAAATTTAGAATTTCCACATTTGATCTGATTTTATATAAATTTAGTTGCTTTAATATTTCCTCTGATTGAGATTTTTCACAATCAATAAAGTAACCTAATTTATGTTTGACTATAATAAATTCGTACAAAAACTTTCCTTGAGGTGTTAATAGTGATGAAAAACAACTAGAATTGTCAGAAACTTTATTAATATCATTACTTATAAGATTTTGAAGGAAATCTTTAGTATCTGGGCCATTTATGTACAGTACGGCTCTATCATTTAATATGTATACACTATTATTCATATTTGATTGAATAAGGTTTTTAATATAATTACTTTTTACACAAATGTTAGATCTAATAATTAAAAATGGAAAATGTTATATTAATGGAGAATTTAAAGATACTAGCATTTCGGTTAAAGATGGTAAAATTATAAATATCGGGCAAGTATTAGAAGAATCTAAAGAAATTATAGACGCTAAGGGTCTAACAATCTTACCTGGTTGTATAGATACTCAAACTCATTTTAGAGAGCCAGGATCAACAGATACTGAAGATCTTCATTCTGGAAGTAGGGCTGCAATTGCCGGAGGTATTACAGCAGTATTTGAAATGCCAAATACAAATCCACCAACCTCTAATAAAAAAGAATTTCAAAGAAAATTAGATCTCGCAAAAAATAGGATGTACTGTAATTATGCTTTTTATTTCGGTGCCACTGCAGAAAATAATAACGAACTAGCAGAATTAAAAAATTTAGAGGGATGTTGTGGGATAAAACTTTTTGTAGGCTCTTCTACAGGTAATTTGTTAGTTGCAGATGAAAAAGATATCGAAAAAGTATTTCAAAAGAGTTCAAAAGTAGTAGCGGTCCACTCCGAGGATGAGGAAATTTTAAATAAAAATAAAAAGTTGATAAAAAAAGGAGATGTTCACTCACATCCAATATGGAGGAGTGAGGAATGTGCTATATCTTCTACAAGAAGAATAGTTAGAATAGCTGAACAATATAATAAGAAAGCACATATTCTTCATGTAACAACAAAACAAGAAGTTGATTTCTTATCACAGCATAAAGGGAATATTACATTTGAAATAACTCCTCAACATCTCACAATTTATGCTCCTGATTGTTATGACAAACTTGGAACATATGCTCAAATGAATCCCCCAATAAGAGATAAGTCTCATTATGACAGACTTTGGTATGGAGTAAAAAATAATCTTAATGATACAATTGGTTCAGATCATGCACCTCATTTAAAGATTAATAAGGAAAAGGAATATCCCAATTCACCATCTGGGATGCCAGGAGTTCAAACACTCTTGCCAGTAATGCTAAACCATATTAATGAAAAAAAATTATCTCTTAATCAATTAATTAATTTTGTTTGTGAAAATCCAGTAAAGATTTTTGGTATTAAAAATAAAGGTTACATTAGAGAAGGTTTTGATGCAGATTTTACAATAGTTGATATGGATAAAAAAATTATAATTAAAAATGAAAATATAGAGAGTAAATGTAAGTGGTCTCCATTTAATGAAGTAGAATTCAAAGGTTCACCAGTTTATACAATTATTGCAGGCAAAATAAAAATGCAAAACGGGAAAATTTTAGGTGAACCAGAGGGAGCCCCTCTAGTTTTTGAAAATTAATAAAACCTTTTTTTACTTATTTTTAAACAATATTTCTTAAGTTCTAATTTTGAGTTATTAACTTTTATTTTTGACATTAATTTTTTATTATTAAGAAAAAAACAATCTTCTCTTATTTTTTTATATTTTATTTTTACATTTTTTTTATTATATTTATTCAACCAATTAATAATCTCATTTAAATAGATTTTTTTTCCTATAGAGACATTAAATATTCCACTTAAATCTTTATTAATAATGCTTTTCACAATTTCACAAAATTTCTCTATACTTATAAAATCTTTGAAATCTTTCCCATTTTCAAAAATAAAACCCTTTTTTATATTTTGAAAAAATATATCTATAAAAGTGTTATGGATTTTTTTTACCTTGCTTTTGTCACCAATGACATTTGAGATTCTTAAGATTATTAAATTGTTATTTAAACTAGTAATTAATTTTTTTTCAGTTTTTAATTTATTTTTAGCATAATTTGACTTAGGCATTAGTTTACTATTTTCTTTTATATTTGCTCTGGATTGATAGACTTTTCTGGTGCTCAAGAAAATATACTTAGTATTTTTTTTTTTTATAAATTTTGAAATTTTTAAGTCATTATCGTAATTTTCTTTATATTTTTCTTTGATATATTTTGAATTGATTGAGGTATTAATTACATAGTCAAATTTATCAACATCAAATTTATATTTATTTAGGTTCTTAAAACTTTTATGTGATACAAAATAAAATCTTTTTAGATAATTCGATAAGTGTTTCCCAATAAATCCTCTTTTTCCAATAATCAAAATTTTTTTCATTGAAACATTTTATTTATTATTTTTGTAATAAAAAAATCTAAATTTTTATTTATTTTAAGATTATTTTTCTTTTTAAAATCAATAAAATAATCATGAGCTTCACTTCTTCTTTTCCACCAATTATTAGAAAACTTTTTAAATTTAGATGAAACATTTTCATCTGTTTGTCTGTAATAAGTTAAATTTTCATCTATCACATTATAATTTTGTAAATACTTTGAGAAAAGTAAAATTCTTAAATCAAACCATATATTTGTAAACTTATCACTTAAAGTTGAGTCGAATATTGTTTTGATAAATTTTTTTCTGACTGAAATACAGCTAGTTGGATGAATATATCCCCAATATGTATTAAAAAAGTTAAAATTTTTTTTTTGAATTATTTTTTTTTTTTCTTTAACTATAATTGGATAATCATAAATAATCCATTGTTCTCTATTCTGAATAAATGTATTGATTATTATTTCAATTTTATTTTTATGAAAATAATCATCACTGTCTAAAAAAAAAAATTATGTCACCGGTGCTTAACTCAATGGACTTTTTAAATGCATTCATTTGATTTAAAGAACCAAACTCAGTTTGAATTTTATTCTTAATTATTTTTATATTTTTGAATTTTTCAATTATATCAATTGAATTGTCTGATGAATTGTCATCAAAAAAAATAATTTCAATATCTTTATAAGTTTGAGAATTCAAAGAATTAATACAATCTTGAATAAATTTCGCGTTATTATAATTTGCAATAACCACAGATGCTTTCATATATTTAATGATATAATCAAAATGTTTTTAAAGTGAAAGCATTAACTAATATCACTCCTATAACAATTAAAAATAATCCTAAAATAGCTTGCCAAGCTAATGTTTGTTTAAAAAATATATATCCTAGTATTGCGATGGTAAAAATTCCAAGTCCACTCCAAGTAGCATAAACTATGGCAATAGGAAGTTTATTAACAACATAAGTCAGTAAGTAAAAAGCACTAAGATAAAAAATCGCTAAAAATAATGTTGGAATAAACTTTGTAAAATTTTGTGATGCAGGAAGCAACATTGTTCCTGCAACTTCACAAAAAATTGCACCCACAAGAAATAAATAAGTTTTAACCACTTTTTAGTATATTGTTTTTTATAAGATCTTCTTTTATTTCTGTTAAAATTGCAGGATCATCAATTGTAGGAGGCATTTTATAATCTTCATTATCTGCAATTTTTCTTATTGTGCCTCTTAAAATTTTTCCTGATCTTGTTTTAGGAAGTCTTTTTATTACTATAGCTACTTTAAACGCTGCAACAGGGCCAATCTTATTTCTAACCATTTGAATACATTCTTTAGAAATTGTATCATTGTCTTTTTCAACATTAGCTTTTAAAACAATGAGTCCTATTGGTAATTGACCTTTTAATTTATCAGCTATACCTAAAACTGCACACTCAGCAACAGATTGATGTTCTGATAAAACTTCTTCGATTGCCCCTGTCGATAATCTATGACCAGCAACATTAATGATATCATCCGTTCTAGACATTATCCAAATGTATCCATCTTCATCAATGTGACCAGCATCATAAGTTTGATAATACCCTTCATAATTTGACATATAATTTTTTTTATATCTCTGATCAGCTTGCCAAAGAGTTGGAAATGTTCCTGGCGGTAAAGGTAATTTAACAACTATGTCACCCATTTCGTTTGCTTTTGCTAAAGATTGATCTGATTTTATAATTTTTACATCATAACCAGGTACAGCTTTACATGCTGATCCATATTTTGTTTTCATCATTTCAATACCAGTGCAGTTTGAACTAATTGCCCAACTAGTCTCAGTTTGCCACCAATGATCTATTACTGGAACTTTAAGTAAGTTTTCTGCCCACTTAATTGTATCTGGATCAGCTCTTTCGCCAGCAAGAAAAAGGCTTTCAAATTTTGATAAATCATATTTGGAAAAATATTTACCCTCTGGATCCTCTTTTTTAATAGCTCTAAAAGCTGTAGGCGCTGTGAATAAAGATTTTACTTTATAGTCAGAAATGATTTTCCAAAAAGCACCAGCATCTGGTGTACCTACAGGTTTTCCTTCAAATAAAACAGTTGTACATCCTTTAAATAATGGAGCATATACAATGTATGAGTGACCAACTATCCAACCAATATCACTAGCTGACCACCATATATCATCTGCATCTATGTTATAAATATTTTTCATTGTCCATTTTAACGCTACTATATGACCTCCAATATCTCGAACTATACCTTTTGGAGTTCCTGTTGTTCCTGAAGTATAAAGTATATAAGCAAACTCATTTGAATTCATTTCAGTACAGTCAGTGTCCACAGCATTTGCAATGACTTCATCCCAACTTATCTCCATAGGAGCATTTAATTTTACCTCGTGACCTTTTCTTTGAAATAAAATCATCTTATTAATTTTATGGTTAGCTTGTTTGATTGCCTCATCTACTAGTGGTTTGTATTCTACAGTTCTACCAGGTTCAAAACCACAAGAAGCAGTTACCAAAAGTTTTGCTTTACTATCGTCAATTCTACTTGCAAGCTCATTTGAAGCAAATCCTCCAAACACAACTGAATGTATTGCTCCAATTCTTGCACATGCTAGCATGGCAACAACTGCTTCCGGTATCATTGGCATGTAAATTATAACTCGATCACCTTTGTTGACACCTTGGTCTTTTAATGCGCCAGCAAATTTTGATACTTTTGATCTTAATTCTTCGAAAGTAAACTTACTTTTGTTCCCAGTAATAGGGCTATCATAAATTAAAGCAGTTTTGTTTCCTTTCCCTTGATCAATATGGAAATCTAATGCATTATAACATGTGTTTGTAACACCATCTTCATACCATTTATAGAAAGGAGGGTTAGATTTATTTAAAATTTTGTTTGGTTTTTTAAACCAGAAGATATCTTCTGAAGCTTCCTTCCAAAATTTTTCAGGGTAGTTGATAGATTGATTGTAGATTTTGTTGAATTTATCTGACATTGCTAAATATTGATTCGTTATTGCCCTTTTTTTGATTTTTAACCTAAAAATTGTATTTAATTTTAAAAAACAAGTAAAATCAATGCTTATTAATGTCGATTTTGGCTTCTATTAACTGTTTTTATTTGATATTTAACGCACAACTTTGGCTTAGGGAAGCCTAAGCCTAGTTTATATAAACTAAACAAAGTAAAAACTAACTAAAGAGGGAGTTTTTTATGAAAAAACTTAAATTGTTTGCTCTTACAGCTGTAGCCCTATTAGGGATTTCAGGTGTTGCAAACGATGCGACCACAATGTTAGCACAAGACGACTTTGTTGGAATTTCCTTTTGGATAATTTCAATGGGTATGTTGGCTGCTACAGCGTTTTTCTTCATGGAGAGAAATACTGTTGCTCCTGGCTGGAAGACGTCAGTAACTGTTGCTGGTCTAGTAACTGGTATTGCATTCATCCATTACATGTACATGAGAGATGTATGGGTGACTACAGGCGATTCACCAACAGTATATAGATATATTGACTGGTTAATTACTGTGCCGTTACAGATGATAGAATTCTACTTAATTCTAGTAGCTGTAAGAAAAGCAAATTCAGGAATTTTCTGGAGATTGCTAATTGGTTCATTAGTAATGTTAATCGGTGGATATTTAGGAGAAGCTGGATACATCAACGCTACACTTGGTTTCATAATCGGTATGGCTGGTTGGGTATACATTCTTTATGAAATATTCTCAGGTGAAGCTGGTAAAGCT
>MDTE01117490.1_pt1 | contig 36878 bp, 38 predicted proteins | sample 811231 | NCBI WGS metagenome assembly MDTE01 (sample SAMN05326651, study PRJNA326480) | marine metagenome | isolation source: seawater | place: Indian Ocean: Red Sea | collected 2010 | reverse complement strand
CTACGTTGATAGGCTGGATGTGGAAGCGCGGTAACGCGTGTAGCTGACCAGTACTAATAGCTCAATTGGCTTGATTTATGCACTGAAAAAAATTTTTGAATCTTTTGTTAAAAAGCAATTAAATAAACGACCACTCACTAAATTAATGTAATATAAACGGTGAAAAAAATAAAATGAAAAGAAAATATTTAAAAATAATTGATAAAATTGAAAAAATAAGAAAAGAAAATAATATGAATTGGATGAATATACTTAGAATATCCTTTAAACATGATCCTGTTAAAACAGCCAAGGTAATGTCTAAAATTTATAAAGACGATATAAGAATTTCAAAACTAGTCAAGGGTCTTACAAAATATTAAAGTTAAATTTGACTTTAAAAAATTAGAGTTTTTTAAAATACATAAATTTTTTTCCCTCCCTATAAACTTTAAATCCAGCTGAACGGCACATTTTTAGAGAAGCAAAATTATTCCTATGGATTTTCGCAATAAATTTTTTACCGTGTCTTTTAACAAACTCCCTCAACATTTTTTTACCAAGATTTCTACCTCTATATTCTTTGCCTATTGCCCAAGATAAAATTTTTTGGTCTTTTTTTGCTTCAGTTCTTATAGTACCTACAATAGTTTTGTTAACTAAATAAAAATAAATTTTTATTTTTCTGCTAGATAGAATTTTCTTAAGCCAGCTAAGATGCGATTTATAAGAGAATTTTTTTTTGGATACCGAATATTTTCTTGAGAGCTCTTCATTATTAATTTTGAAAAGAATTTTTGAATATTTTAAATTATTTAAAACTTTAAACATAATCTCAGGTACAAATCTTATGTGAAATTAATTTAGTCTTTTAAAACCATCATGACAAACTGGTATATTTTTCAATTTGTGTAAGTCTCTATTATTTTCAAATTTTTTAATGTCGATTAAGATTTTTTTTAAAACTTTAAAATATTTATCAAGAATTTTTTTCGAGTGAGAAACAGATACATAAATAACATTTGATGCTAAAATAGAATTCTCGAGCATCTTGAAAGTAATATAAGATTTATAATTAATCCAATTTTTAGATTTTATAGAAAAGCCTGGTAAAGCATCTAAGCCAAATATATTGTGATTTAGGTTATTTTTTTTTAAGAGCAATTTCCAATTTTTTTTAATATATTTTCCTCTTTGTTTTATTATTCTCCAAGATTTGGTTCTATTCATCTCATTTAAAGTTTTTATCGCAGCAACATATCCAATTCTTTCTGTCCAAAAAGTACTACTTATGAAAGTTGATTGTGCACTTTGCATAATTCTTCTTTTTCCTAATACTGCAGTTATTGGGTAACCATTTCCTAATGCCTTCCCAAGAATGCAAATATCCGGTGTAACATTATACTTTAAATGTAACCCTCCAAAAGTTTCTCTAAAACCACTAGTGCATTCGTCAAAAATAAGAACTATTTTGTTTTTGTCACAAAAATTTCTTATTTTCCTTAGAAAGTCATCTTTAGGAGGTATGTTTCTGTAGATTTCCATTTTTACTACGCCAATTTTATTTTTTTTACAAATTTTATAAAATTTGTTTATGTCATTATATTCAAAAGGAAAAACCGTGTTAGTAAGTTTTTTTGGGACACCCGTTGCCGGTAGACCTGGGAGAAGATGATTTGAGAGATTTTTGCTCGAGGATAAATTTGCTGACAAATACCAGTCGTGCCAACCATGATAACCACATATTGCAATTTTATCTTTCCTTGAATAAGCCCTTGCAATTCTAATAGCTATCGAATTAGCTTCTGCACCAGTTTTTGCATACCTAACCATGTCAAAACCTTTATGCATTCCCAATAACTTTTCAGATAAAAACACTTCTTCTGGACAATTAAGAGTCGTCATGTTCCCTTTTTTTATTGTGCTAATAACTTCTTTATCAATTTGTCTGTTATTATATCCCATGATGTTTGTTCCAACGCTCATCGTAGCTAAATCAATAAATTTTTTTCCATCCAAATCCCATACATAACAATCTTTTGATTTTGAAAAGTAAGTCGGCCATAAACTTGGTAAGAACATTTCAGGTCTTTTTGAAAGCAACATATTTCCTCCAGGTATTAAACCTATTGCTCTTCTCCAAAGTTTTTGACCAGTATTCATTTTACTACCTATGTTTCTTTTTATAGCCATATTATCTCTAAAAATATTTTTTTTATTATTAATTAATCTAATCAAATCTTTATTATTAAAAAAGATAGATTTATTCATTTCTCTATAAACATTTTTTAATACATTTAAATCTACTTTTTCGTCTAACGTTAGTCTTATTTTAGATAAATTTTTTTTTAATTTGAAATTAAATTTTTTGACAGAGTTTTTTATTATATATGGTGTAACATGCTCTTTTTGAAACTGATCTTTAGCCTTTTTAGATGCTTCCTTCAATTTTTTGAATGTAAAAACCTCCAAATCTAAACCGTCTGGAAATGTAGGAGGATTAATATTAGATACATAATCATATTTATTAGTCAAAATTTTTATAATCATTTTATCCAATAGCTGATAGTCCACAAACGGACAATCTCCAGTAACTCGCACAATGTAATTTCCAGAATACTTTTCTGCGACTTGAAAATATCTATTTAAGACGTTTTTTTCTGAACCACAAAAAACTTTAATTCCTTTTTTCTTTAAAAAAGATACAAGTTTGCCCTCCGTTTTATTCTTTGGAGTAGCTACAATTATCTCATCTATATATTTTGCTCTTTTCAGTCTTTTTATAATTATTTCAATTATTGAGTGTTTTCCAATTTTTTGTAAAACTTTTCCAGGAAATCTACTAGAACCTACTCTAGCTTGTATTATTACGATCACTTTTTTTTTATTTTTCATAATTATCTGTAATTTTGATTACTAATTTTTTTTAAATCAAAGTTACTTTTTTCTAACCATCTTTTAATTTCTTTTTTGTTTTCAACAGATCCATAAGGTTTTTTTTTATAAAATTCTACGCATCTCTTGGTAATTAAATTTGTTTGAGCTGATCTAAAAACTAAAGCTTTATTCACCCTAGTGACTTTTGTATCACCTTTTTTAAAAGCTTTTTTCCATTTGTTCCAGTTAAACTTTGGTATCATTTCTAAAGAATAAGAGTACTTTCTCTCATAAATATTTTTCAAAAATTTACCATTTTTAAATAATTTTCCCCTAAACACTATATATTTCCTATATGGAACAGATGCTATTTCTTCAGATCGGTGATGAAAAGCACATCCTTCAGACCAATCTAAATTTATACTTATCCAAAGAGCTTTATTTTTCTCCATCCATTCGTATAGACTTCCTTTTCCCCAAGAAGAGTATCCTTTAATTTTAATTATCTTTTTTACATTTTTTCCAAGAACTAAAAAACCGTGTAAAGGTGATTGAGATCTATAAAAAATTTTTTGCTTTAATGCAAAAATTGGTAAGGCACCTGTATTTGGAATTGATCGAACTAAATCATATTTTCTTTTTTTTGCAAAATCATTTGAAAAAGCTGGTAATAAAATAGTTTTATATTTAGAGATTTTAACAAGCTTTTTTAAAATTACATCTATTGCAAATTTCAAATCAATTTTATAGAAATTACAAATAGACCATATCTGAGATTGAATAATAAAAACTTTATGATTTTTTGTTAATTTATCCAGGTTATTGGAAAAGTCTTTTTCAAAATTTAGCTTCTTATTTTTCAAACCTTTTTAATTAATGCTATTCCCCAGGAAAGTCCCACACCGAATCCTGATAATAGTATTAAATTTCCTTTTTTAAATAACTTTTGATTTCTTTTTAAAGCTAAAGGAATTGTGCTTGATACCGTATTTCCAGTATCTTTTAGATCTACAATTACCTTTTTATCAACTAAGTTTAATTTTCTTTTAAGAGAGTCCAACACGAGTTTACTTGCTTGATGAAAAATAAAATAATCTATTTTATCTTTATTAATTTTATTTTTTTTCAAAAATCGATTTATCGAGTATGGAATTTCTTTTAATGTAAATTCGTAAATTTTTGGACCATTCATTTTTATAAAATTTGAATTTTTTTTATCAACTATGAAGTCTTTGAAACCCGATCCATCAGTCCCGAAACTAAAGTCTAAAATTTCGAAGGAGTCTTTACCTCTTTTTTTGCTTACTATCGAAGACGATGAACCATCTGAAAATATCAGCTTAGTCGCTAAATCAGTTTTTTTGATAAATTTAGTATAAGTATCAGACGTTATTAATAAAACATTATCTAAATTATTTGAGTTAATTAAAGATTTGGCCAAAGATAATAAATATGGATAAGCTGAGCAGCCTAAATTTATATCTAAAGATCCTGAGTTTTTTTTTAAACCTAGATGATTGTGAATTATACAAGCATTTGTAGGAATATTATAAAAGCCAGTTTGTGTACAATAAATTAAAAAATCAACTTTGCTTTTATCAAATTTTCTTAAAACTTTTTTTGAAGATGAAATTGCTAAATCATTTGAATTTTCGTCTAATTTCGATATTCTTCTTTTCAGAATTCCAATTTTTTTATATAAATTTTTATTTTTAATGAAATATTTTTTATTGCTCTCTCTTTTTTTAGGTAAAAAAAATTCAATCTTATTAAGATAAACTTTGCTCATCTTGATGTATAACCACCATCAATCATTAAGTTATGTCCGGTTATCCATGAAGAATTTTTATCCTCTAAAAGGTAAAAAATAGCTTTTGATACATCATTGTAAGTCCCAATTTTTAAAGGATGGCTATTTAAAACTTCTTCTTTTTTTTCTTTTGAAATATTTTTAAGATATTTTTCAAACAATTTTCCTTTAATAACCCCAGGGCTTACACAATTAACCCTAATTTTATATCTAGCTAATTCCAAGGCAAGAGATTTAGCCAAAGATATTATTCCTCCTTTGGATGCTGAATATAAGGCTTGCCCAGGAGCACTTACCACACCCATTATCGAAGATACAAAAACTATTGAAGAAGGACGTTTAAAGACTCTGGGATACGAAAAGAATTTTGAAATTAATGTAGGAGACTTTAAATTTATATTCATTATCTTTTCGTAACTTTTCTCATTAATTAAATTTATTGGTAATAAATCATGGACCCCTGCAGCGTGTACAAAATAATTTATTTTCCCAAAATGTTGATAAATTTGACCAAAAACTCTGTCGTATTCAGCAAAATTATTTAGATCAAATTTTATATGCTTAAATCTTTTAGCACTCGATAAAATCTTTGGTTTTTTTCTTGAGATGCCAATTACATTAAAATTTTTTTTTAAAGAACTTTTTAGCAACTCTAAGCCGATTCCAGAAGATACACCAGTTATTAAAATATTATTTTTTTCCATATTTTATAAATTCGGTAATAAATCTTTCGTTAGTATTAATTATAGCCGTTGACCAAGACAAACCTATACCAAACCCACACATCAATATAGTTTTTTTATTAAAGTTAATTTTATTGCTAGAAATAGTAACCGGTATTGATGCAGAGTTTGTGTTCCCAAATTTTTCTATTGAGTACAACATTTTTCTCGAAGGTATTTTAAGTTTTTTTTGTAATGTTTCTAGAATAAATTTATTCGCTTGATGAAAAATAAAATAATCAATATCATCAATTTTTATATTATTTTCCTCAAGAATTTCTCCAAATTGCTTTGGTACTTCTTTTATTGCAAATTCAAAAATCTTAGGACCATTCATCAAAAGTTTTGTTTTATTTTCGGAAAAACCATCATTGTTTAATAATAGACTTTTAAAACCAGAACCGTCAGTCCCGAACTTGAAAAGTGATTTAAACTTCTTTTTATTTTCAAACTTTATATAAGTTGCAGATCCAGCATCACCAAAAAGGCTCATCATTTTTTTATCATTATGATCAATAAATTTACTACTCATATCACCAGATAGAAGTAAACCACTTTTTTTAATATTATTTGCTATTAGCAATGAAATATATAAACCATATATATATCCTGAGCACCCATAAGGCACATCTAAACAAATCATTTCTTTTTTCAGACCTAATTTATCTTGAATAATACACGAAGTAGATGGCATTAAATAATCTCTTGTTTGACTTACAAAAATTATAAAATTTATATCATTTTTATTAATTTTGTTTTTTTTTATTATTACTTTTGCAGCCTCAACGCAAAGATCAGAAGTTTTTAATTCTAACGATTTATCAAAAAATTTTTTTTTTACTCCAATAAAATTAGTTACATCTGTAATTTTCTTATCTGACGTATTGTCAATTTCCTCATTTGGCACGCAAATACTTATTGCTTTAATTGACGAATTTAAAGTCCCGTTTGATGAGTATTTTTTTTTACTTAATTTTTTTTCCATATAATTTGAGTAAATCTTCAATTTTTTTGCATTTATTAAGTTGATCAGGTGAAATTTTAATACTTTTAAAGTGAATGTCATTAAAAGCCATTAATTCTAATATCTTAAGCGAGTCCCAACCTAGATCGACCAGAGAGCTATTGCTTTTGATAAGACTCTCTTTTTTTTGAAATATTTTACTCAAATGTTTGAAAAATTCTTTTTTATTCATGTGCTAATACCTTTTATCTTTTCTCTGAAAGAAATAATTCTCTTTTCGAAATTTCCAATAACCTCAAAAATTTCTTTTTTACTTAGTCCGATTTGAATATTTTCACAAACAACTTTGTCCTCATTAAATACTGTATCATTAAATTTTTTTGCACTTTCAATGTAAGCTCCTTTAACGCTCTCAAATTCCGCATTACATTCAGCAAGATACATATCGCTTGTGATCAACGTTTCATCAACTGATAGAGGAATATAGTTTTGAATATAAAAAGATTGATGCATTGAATTTGCTAAAGTGCTAAAAGGAAAAATCAATGTATGTTCATATTTACCCTTAGAGTCAATTTTAAAAAGCTTTTTAAAGTTTTCAGCGCTCTTTTTATAATCATCTGACATATCTGTTTCCATACTCATAACGTTTCGATCAATAACATATTTTGGCGTTAAACTAAGAGTCTTTTTAAAAGATGTCTGATGTAAAAAAATAGCATGATATTCATCTATTGAATTTTCCACGCAAATTTTCCAATTAGCTTTCCATTTCCAATTGAAAGAGGCTTCGTGACTTTTTATTAATTTAGATTTTATTGATAAATCTTCAAAATTTTTCGAGCCCAAAAAACTTTTCAAACTGACAGAATTTTGATTGTTTGAAATAAAGATAAACTTGCCACAGTAATCAATTTTCCAACTTTCTAATTTTAAACTTTTGATATCTTTTTTTGAAAATTTAAAGCATTTATCATTTAAAGGTATAGATTTTGGTAAACCATTTTTGTCATAAGACCAGCTATGATAAGGACATACAAAAGCACCATTTCCTTTAAAATCGTTTTTAATAATATTTCCTCTATGAGAACAAATATTAGTAAATGCTTTTAAACCCTCTTTAAAATTATAAATTATAATCGGTTTATCGAAAAGCAATAACGTTTTAAAATCTCTTATTTTTTTAAATTCACAAGTATGACCAATCAATACCCAGGATAATTTATTTAATTTATTATTTTGCTTTTTATTTAGATTTACATCTAAAAAATTTTTTTGATTAAGTTTTTTCATAGTTGATTAACAATTTTTACTCCCTTTAGCTTTTTAAATATTTTTAAAGTTTCTTTGAAACTTAATTTAATCTTTTTAGAGATGTATTCCAGTTCGTTATTTCCATCACAATAACTTATAAAATTCATTAAATTTTTAGTATTTTTTTTCATAGGAGCATGAGAGAGTGCAGGGTATAATTTTCTTTTACTCATCATTGGCTCACAAAAATTCAACGAAATTGGAATAATTTTGTTTTGTATATTTTCTATTGTATTTTTAATTAAAAGGAAACTTTCTCGCAAACCTTTAGGACTTATAAAATTCAAATCGTCCTCAGAAGTATGGTATTGTTTATATGTTCCAAATTTAGACCTTGTAAAAACAGCCATTGGAATATTAACATTAGGCGAATTAAATTGCCTCTCATCGCTTCCTCTATCTAAAAAATTATATTTTTTAAATCGTATTCTCATGTTATTAAAAGTTTCCTCAGCAGATCTGTCCGTTAAAGTGTTTTCAAATCTAGAATTGATAAAAGAATAATTTTTATCATCTCCTACACATGTAATATTATAAGCTGCTATTACATTTTTTTTAAGTTTTTCCAAATTCTTATTAATATAAGAAATCGATCCAATAGTTTCTGGTACAAACAAAATTCTTAAAGAATAATAAAGTTTTCTTTTAGAAAAGTATTTTGCTAAAAATGTTGTGACCGAAATCCCTGATATTTCATTGTTGGCCATAGATGGATGACATATATAGGTTGTGAGTAAAATTTCTTTTTTTGATTTTCCTTTTAAAAAAAACTCTCCATATGTCATTTTTCCATTTTTCTTAAATTTTGAGTTTATACAAACATAGAAATTATTTCCCTTAATTTTTTTAAACTCATTATAAGCTAAACAAAACCCCCATGTTTTTTTGTAATATGATGTAACATAAGGAATAGCATTCGGTAATTTTTTACTAAAGTGAAGGTGTTTAAATAGCTCCTTTTTGGAAACTACTTTTGCTACACTCGTCGAATATTGAACGACATGTAAATTATTTTTCTTAATATTAATCAAAGTTTTTTTTTTGTTGTCTTTAACATATGCATCTTTAATTTCCCATTCTTCAGGGACTTTCCAATCAAAAACTTTTTTTCCAGATTTAATTTTTTTGATTTTTAAATTTTTTAAATGTCCTTTTCTAATTATATTTAATGTTTTTACAACACCCTTTCCTGTTAACGATCTGTGTAAAGGAAATAAATTTTTTGCTAATTTATATAAAGAATTCTGTTTCATCTTTTAATTTCTAGAATAAAATCTTAAAAAATTATGTAAATTTCTGACAATATAATTTATTTCAGAATTTTTTAATTTGAAGTAAATCGGTAAAGAAACAGCACTTTTGTAATATAGTTCTGAATTTTCAAGCGTTTGTTTGCTATTAAAAATTTTGAATTTATATATGGGAATATAATGATATTGTAAAACAATATTCTTTTTTAACATAAATTTAATTAATTTTTCCTTTAATTTTTTATTACAATTTTTAATATTTATTAAAAGAAGATGATAAGAAGATTTATAATTAGGGTATGAAAATTTAAAAGTAACAAATTTTTGAAGCTTTTGTAGTTTTTTTTGATATATATTTGAAATTTCTTTTCTTCTTTTTATAAATTTATTAATCTTTTTTAACTGACTAATGCCTAATTCACATTGAAAATCAGTAAGTCTAAAATTTAGAGAGTGACCAAGAACGTTGTAATCCCAATGTTTTTGATGGTTCCTTATAATCCCATGAGATCTTAAAGATTTAATAGCCTTATCCAATATTTTATCATTTGTAGTAATAATTCCTCCCTCTCCTGTCGTAATAGATTTGAGCGGGTGAAGAGAAAAAGTACAGATATCTGAATGTTTACAAGAACCGACTTTGAAAAATTTATCTTTTTTCTTATAAGATGCTCCCAGGGCATGACATGCATCCTCAATAATAAAGCAATTATATTTTTTTTTAATATTTAAATATCTTTCAGCATTTATAGGATATCCCCCATTATACATAACTATTAGTGCTTTAAATTTTTTTAAATTATTTTTTTTACAACAGTCTTCAATTTTTTCTGGAGTGATTTGCCCTGTAAATTTATCCACATCAACTAAAATAACTTTTGCCCCTAAAATTTTTGCCACGTTATATGAAGAAATAAAATTAATCGCCGGCATCAAAATAGTGTCTTTTTTTTTAAGTTTAATTGATTTTAAAGATAAAAAAATAGCTGAAGTACCACTATTACAAACGGTTGTATATTTACAATTTAAAAACTTAGAAATTTTTTTTTCAAATTTATTAATACTACTTCCTGAAGTTATAATTTTTTTTCTTAAGGATTTTGTAACTGCCTTGATATCAGATGAGTCTAAATATTGCCCGCCGTAACTTATTTTTTTCATATGACCAATTTAATTTAATTATATAATTTTTTAAGCTCTTTTTTTATTTGGTTTACTGATAAAAATACTTTATTAGTTCCAGATGAGTATTCAAAACTATCTTCAACATATTTTCCCTTGAGTTTCTTATAATTAGAAAAGTTTTTTTTCTTTTCAAAACTTATACTAGGAGTTATTATAAAAAATTTATTAAATTCAATCGTCAAACCACTCGAGTTTCTTGGACACATTACCTCGTGAATTTTTTCTCCAGCTCTGATTCCTATGATTTTTTTTGTTTTACTTGGTCCAATAGCTTGAGCTAAATCTGTAATTTTTATGGATGGTATTTTTGGAACAAAAATTTCTCCACCTTTCATTAATTTTAATGATAATAAAACAAAATCAACACTTTGTTCTAATGTTATGTAAAACCTCGTCATCCTTTTATCTGTAATTGGAAGGTACTTTTTACCGCTAGCTACAATCTTTTTAAAATATGGAATTACCGATCCTCTAGAGTTAGCAACATTCCCATATCTCACTACAGAGAATGAGGTATCTATTTTTCCTTTTATATTATTCGCTGCGATAAATAATTTATCTGAAGTAAATTTAGTCGCACCATATAAACTTATAGGATCAGCTGCTTTGTCAGTGGATAATGCAATGACTTTTTTAACTTTATTTTTAATCGCACAATCTATTACGTTTTGTGCTCCAAAAACGTTTGTTTTTACATACTCCCATGGATTGTATTCTGCAGTATTAATTTGTTTCAAAGCTGCTGCGTGCACAACTATATCTACATTTCTAGTAGCATATTCTAATCTTTCTTTTTCTCTAACATCCCCAATGAAGTACCGTAACATCGGATACTTGCTAGTGGGAAACTCTTGACTCATCTCAAATTGTTTAAGCTCATCTCTTGAAAAAATGATAAGTTTTTTTGGTTTAAAACTTTTCAAAACTTTTTTAACGAAAGCCTTGCCGAAAGAACCAGTTCCGCCAGTCACAAAAATAGATTTGTTTAAAAACATTAAATATTGATAGCATATACTGTTCAATTAATGAACAATTAAATTGACATAAAAACTAAAATATGTTCAATTATTGAACAATTTTTAAAATTATGGCTGATAATAAGCAAGATCATTTAAATATATTAATAAAGGTAAAAAATAACCCAAAGGTTACTCAAAGAGAGCTAGCTAAGGGACTTGGAATTAGCTTAGGCAAGTTAAACTATTGTTTGAGAGAATTACAACAAAAAGGCTTATTAAAGTTAAAAAATTTTCAAAAAAAAGATAATAAATTTAAGTACTTACGTTATGTGATCACACCTAAAGGCATTGCTGAAAGAACAAAGCTAACAATCAACTTTATGCAGAGAAAGATGAGGGAGTACGACGAGCTTAAAAAAGAATTGGAGGACAAGTGATATATGTGGGCTGTTCTCAAAATTAATAAAAATCAATCTGAGTTTTTAAAACTCGAATTTAAAAAAAAATTTGGCGAAGACTTTATATTTTATACACCTAAAATATTAATAGAAAAATTTAAAAAAAATAAACTTACCAAAATTTCACAGGATATCTTAAATGACTATATTTTTTGCTATCATTCTAATTTTTGTAAAAAAAGTTGCGTTGAAGAATTAAAATACTCAAGAGGTTTAAAATATTTCTTAATTGGGTTTGAAAATTATCAAAAAGAAATAGAAAATTTTGTTAACAGGTGTCGAAGTTTAGAAAATGAAAAAGGTTTAATCACTCAGTCTTTATTTGATTTATACATCGATCAAACGTATAAATTTAATTCAGGTCCTTTTGTAGACAAGATTTTCAAAATTATAAACTTTGAAAAAAACAAAATAAATACGTTAATGGGAAATATAAAAACTACAATTAGAAAAAAAAAATATATTTTTTCTCATTAATAAAAAAAAAGTTAGATGACTAATACAAGTAAAAGAATGCTTTTACAAAGTGCGGAGCTTTGCAAAAATTTATGCAAGAAAAATTAGCATCAAGAACTATAGTTTTAAAAAAGATTACCACAAATGATGCTACTCGAAAGTATTTATTATGGTTCAAAGATAGGCAAACCAAAAAATTTATTGAAAATTCAAAATCTATTAAAAATATTCTAGATTTAAAAAAAAACATTAAATTTGAAAACTCAAAAAAAAATTCTTATTTTTTTAAAATTATAACCAGATCTGGAATTCATATTGGTAATGTAAAAATTGAAATTAATCTAAATACAAATACGAGCACATTAGGGATATTAATTGGTGAAAAGAAATGGAGAGGAAAACAAATACTTAACGAAGTTTCTGAAGTATTATCAAACTGGTTATTTAAAAATTTTTCAATAACAAATTTAAATTCAGGCTCGGACACAAAAAATTTACCTTCTATAAAAGGATTTTTAAACTCTAACTACAGAATAATTTCAAAATCAAAAAAAATAATAAAATTTAATAAAAATTATCTTATATCTAAATTAATAATTGGAACCGCAAATTTTGGAAAAATATATGGTTTTAATGATTCTATAAAAAAAATTAATATAAATAGTATAAAAAAAAAATTGCTTGAGAATAATTTTTCACACTATGATACATCTAAGAATTACAATAGTGAGAAGCTAATTGGAAAATTACCAAAAAGTCTGAAAACTAAGGTATTTACAAAAATAAATATTAACCCAGAAAAAATCAATAAATTTTCAATAGTATCACAAGTTAAAAAATCATTGGTTGATTGTAAAGTGAGGGAGCTAGAAGGAGTCCTTATTCATAACCAGGATATAGTTTTTGATAAGCGCTTTCACAAAATTATAAGCATTTTAAAATATTTGAAGAATAAAGGTTTAGTTAAAAAGATTGGTATTTCAATTTATGATTTTGAAATTCTAAGAAAATTTGAAAAGAAACTTAAAAGCTTAGATGTAATTAATCTACCTTATAACATTTTTGATAGACGTTTAGAGAAAAGAGAAATTATTAAAATTATAAAAAGAAACAACTTTGAGATACATGCACGATCAGTTTTTTTACAAGGTATTTTAACTAAAAAATTTAAAAAATTACCAAGTTTTTTTATCAAATGGAAAAAACATTTTATAAAATGGGAAAATTTCTTAAAAAAAAATAAAATAAGTGCATACGAATTTTGTTTACTGTTTGTTTTGAAAAACCAATTGATAAGTAAAATCATAGTTGGATTTGAGAATAAAAAACAACTTAATAATTTTACTACTATTAAGTTGAGAAAAATTAAAAAGGTACCGAAATTTAATATTAGTAAAAATTCCAATTTAATTAGACCAGATCTTTGGGTAACAAATTAAGAAATTCTTTAAAATATAATGAGTGAACATTTAATACTTACTGGTTTAAAAAAAGAGTTTGTGAACAAAAAAGAGACTAATGTTTTGTTAGGATCATGGGTAAAGGAAGTTGCCGATAAAATAGATTTATCAAAAAATTATAAAATAAACTCTTATCATTGGTCAAATTATAAAAAAGTAAAAAAAGATTATGATTATTTAACCAATCTTTACAAAAAAATTCTTACAAATTTAGTCTCTGAATTAAATGAATTACATAATTTAAATTTTAATAAAAGATATTGGGAAATTATATTAGGATATTGGCTAGTATATATAATCTCAATATTATGGGATAGATGGGAAAATATTGACCACGCTTTCAAACAAAATAAAATAAAATCTGTTAGTATTTGTGAAAATGATCTTTCCAATTTTAAAACACAAAACTTTTCAAGAAATTGGATAAAATATATTTTTTTTAACAAGAATTTTAATCATCTTCTTTTTTCAGAAATAATAAGGTTTAGAAAATTTGATGATCTCGATTTACAAAAGTTTAGCCTTAAAATCGAAATCGAAAAAAAAGATTTAAATAAAAATCGCAAATATTTTTCAAATTACATTTTTAAAATTTTGAATAATATTTTAAAAGATAGAAAGGTTCTTTTTTTTCAAACTAACTTTGGTATTAAAAAATACTTTCCCGTTAAGTTTTTTTTGAAAAACCCAATAATTCCTTTACCCGAGTTCGATGAAGAAAATTTTTATATTAATTATAATACTATCAATTGTTTAGAAAAACTTAGTTTTTCTGCAGAAAACGAATTTGAGAAATTTTTAAAAGAAAATTTATGTAAACTTATTCCACAAAATTTGACTACTGGATTTCAATCAATAAGAGAGCAAATAGGAAAAATTAAATTTAATCCCGATACAATTTTCACAATGTTTGGACATGTTACGAACGATTTTTTCAAAATTTGGTTAGCTGAGAAGGTTCTAGCCGGAAAAAAGTTAATAATATGTGAGCATGGTGGAAACATTAAACAAAATGATTGTTTTAATTTTTTAAATAATATTGCTGATATTTTAATCACTCACTCCTCTCCCAAGAACCCCAAAGAGATACAACTACCTCCAACTTTTTTATCAGAAACAAGTTCAAACAAGAAGAAAACAAAGTTATTATTCTTAAGTTATAACCAACCACTTTTCCCATATAAGATACATGACGGACCACTTGCACCTGAAATGCCTAATTATATATCATTTTCTAAAAAATTTCTTAGTAAACTAGGCGAAATTAAAAAAGACGTATTAATATTTAGACAAGGGCCTGAAGATAGTTGGCAAATTAAGAATAAATTTAAAAATTTTTTAGGTAAAAAATTTATTTCAAAAGAAAAAAATTTTTACACAGATCTAAAAAAATCAAAACTTGTTATAAACACAAGTTTTCAAACCACCTATATACAAACAATGTATTATGGGTGTCCAACGCTATTGTTACTTTATAGAAATCTTTGGAACGTAAACCATAAATTTGAAAATTTATATGAAATTATGTTAGAAAAAAAATTAATCTTTACAGACATAGATAAAGCTATAAATCATATAAATTATATTTGGGAAGACCCAGATGAATGGTGGGAGTCACACGAAATTAAAAAAATTAGAGAGGAATTTAAAAAAAAATGTGCTATTAACCACAATAAACAATGGAAAAATTTTTTTAACAATTTAACTTTTGAGAAATATTAAATGAAATTTAAAATAGGAAAAAATACAATTTCCAATAATTCTAAAACTTATTTTATAGCTGATATAGGTGCTAATCACGATGGATCTTTATCAAGAGCAAAAAAATTAATCAGATTATGTGCCAAAGCTGGTGCTGACGCAGCCAAATTTCAGCACTTTAAGGCTAGCACAATTGTAAGTGATTATGGATTTAAAAAAATCGGCAAAATTGGTCATACACGGAAGTGGAAAAAAAGTGTTTATCAAATATTTGAGGAAGCAAGTATAGATAACTCATGGACGCCTAAACTTAAAGCTGAATGTAAAAAATATAAAATCGATTTTTTAACCGCGCCATATGATTTAAATTATGTTGAGAGTGTAAATAAATATATTGAAGCTTTTAAAATAGGTTCAGGTGATATTACTTGGCACGATATAATTGAAAAAATTTCTAAAAAAAGGAAACCTATTTTCTTGGCTTGTGGAGCATCGGAATTAGAACATGTAGAGAAAGCTATAAAAAAAATCAAAAAAGTACATAGTAAAATTGCACTAATGCAATGTAATAGCAATTATACAAATAGTGAAGAAAATTATAAGCATACAAATTTAAATGTATTAAAAACATTTAGAAAAAAATTTGGAAATGAAATTATTTTAGGCTTATCAGATCATACAATAGGCCATAACTCTGTACTAGGAGCCGTAGCTTTAGGTGCTCGATGTGTAGAGAAGCATTTTACTGATAATAATTTTAGAAAAGGTCCAGATCATAAGTTCGCGATGAATCCAAAAACTTGGAACTTAATGGTTAAAGAAACTAGAAAACTAGAGGGTTCCTTAGGAAACGGCATTAAAACCATTCAACCTAACGAAAAATTGTCTAAAATTGTTCAAAGAAGATCAGTCAGAGCAAAAACATTTTTGAAAAAAGGTCAAATTATAAGGGAGAGAGATTTAACATATCTTAGACCTGCACCAAATAATTCATTTTTACCTTTTGAGAAAAGTAAAGTAATAGGAAAAAAATTAAAAAAAGATTTAAAAAAACATGAAAATATTTTCAAAAAATACTTAAAAAATTAAAATGATTAAAAAAACAGATTTTAGATTATCGAAAGCTTATTATGATAAAAATGGTTTTATAATATTAAGAAAGGTTTTGAGTAAAAATAAGACTATCGAGATTAAAAAAAATATTTTGAAATATTTTGAAAGTAAATCAAAGCAACTAAATGGAAGGAGAATTAATTATACAAAAAAAAGTAAAAAAATTAATTCAATTCACAATTTTGAAAAAGTAGGTTTCGTAAAAAAAATGATTAAAAATAAAACTTTTAAGAAAATAGCTAGAACCTTTGTTGGTGAAAGAATTAAAAGTTTCGGTGCAGAGTTGTTTGCCAAACCAGCAAAAGAGGGGCTTGCGGTTCCTATTCACCAAGATAATTATTACTGGAACATAGACAATTCAAAGGGAATAACAATCTGGATAGCTCTAGACAAAAGTAACAAAAAGAATGGGGGAATCTTTTATTTTAAAAAGAGCCATTTAATTGGAATTCAAGAACATAAAAATTCATATGTTCCAGGAAGCTCACAAGCCTTAAAAAGTAATTTTATTTTAAAAAAATTTGAAAAAGCTCAAACCAATCTTAGCGCAGGAGATGTCATAATTCATAATTGCATGATTTTGCATGGAAGTAATATGAATAAAACTAAAATGTCAAGAACTGGGTTAACTTTGAGATATATACCAAAAAAAAGTAAAATTGATAAAAATTTAAAAAAAATCTACGAAAAAAAATTAAACTCTCAAATTAGAAATAGATAGTCAATGTCTCCCGGTTACGAACTAATTAGTCAAGATGAACTCAAAGAATTGAGCTCAATATTTAAAAAGAGCAAAACTCTAAGTAGAATGGGCTTTGACAAAATACGAAAAAATATATTTAAAGTTAAAGAATTTGAAAAATTATTTAAAAAAAAAATTAATTCAAAATATGCGTTAGCAGTAACTTCTGGAACTGCAGCTTTAAGAGTTGCCTTATCTACATTAGATTTAAAAAAAAATGATGAAGTCATAACTCAATCTTTTACATTCGTTGCGACAGCTGAAGCTATAATTGAAGCTGGAGCTAAACCAATTTGTTGTAATATTGATGAAACATTAAATCTAGATCCATTAGATTTTGAAAAAAAAATAAATAAAAAAACTAAAGCAGTAATTGTTGTACATATGCTCGGAGCACCGGGTCATATGGGCCTAATAAAAAAGATTTGTTTAAAAAGAAAAATAAAATTGATAGAGGATACTGCGTGGGGTTGTGGAGGTAAGTACGGCAATGATTACCTTGGTACTATTGGTGATATTGGATGTTTTAGTTTTGATTTTGCAAAAACTATAACTACTGGCGAAGGGGGCATGTTAGTATTTAAAAAAAAAAAGGATTTTGAAATAGCTAGTGCATGGCATGATCACGGTCATGAAAATAATCCAAAACTTAACAGATGGGAAGATAGTAGGAAAAAATCAGGATTTAATTTTAGAATGAATGAAATGCAAGGAGCGGTAGGTAAAGCTCAATTAAAAAAACTTTCTAAATTAGTAAAAAAACAAAACCTGAATTACCGCAAAATATGGGATGAAATAAAAAATTTTAAAGAGATTAAATTAAGAGAAATTCCAAAAAACTCGTATATTACCGCAGACGCTTTAATTTTTTCTCTTCAAAGTAAAAAACAGGCACTTAAATTCAGAAAAGAATTATTAAAAAGAAATATTATGACAAAAATATTACCAGAGGCAATCAATTGGCATTTCGCAGGAAAATGGGAACATATAAAATGTATTTTTGCTAATAGATCTCAATTGAAAAAAACTCAAACAATTTTATCAAAATCTGTTTCTATACCTATATTTTTTAATATGGATAAAAATTTTCCATCTAGAGTTAAGAGTGCACTAATAAAAGCTATCAGATCATGAGTGTTATAGACGTTTCAGTAATTGTTCCAACATTTAATAGTGAAATGTATATTGGAAGGTGTATTAGGTCTTTGTTAAGTCAATCTTTTAATAAAGATAATTTTGAAATTATAGTAATTAACGATGGAAGCAAAGACGATACTAAAGAAGTGATAAAACCTTTTTTAGGAGATGTAATTTATTTAGAAAATAAAATAAATAAAGGATTACCTTACTCATTAAATTTAGGAATTAAAAAAGCAAAAGGCAGATTTGTTGTCAGAGTTGACTCAGATGATTACGTACATAAAGAATATATCAATATTCTTTACCATCAACTTTCATTAAATAACAATGTACATGCAGTGACCTGTGATTACGTACTAGTTGACAACTTTCAAGAACAGATAAAACAAGTTTCATGGAAAAAGGAACCAATTGGTTGTGGTATAATGTTCCGAATCGAGCACTTAATAAAAGTTGGACTTTATGATGAAAAATTTTTAAGTAGAGAAGATGAGGATTTGCTTATAAGATTTCAAAAAGAATTTAAGGTGACTAATCTTAAAATACCTTTATACAAATACAGACAACATAGTAATAATATGACTAAAAATAAAAAAAAACTTAAAAAATTTAAAATTAAACTTAAAAAGAAACATAGATAAACAATTCATATAATGAAAAAAAATTTTACTACAAAACCTGGAGAAGTTTTAAAAGGTTCAACCTTATTAAGGAAAAATAGCGAGTCCTTAGGAAGAGTAAATCATTTATTAAAGTACATGAATGAAAATAAAGCATTTTTATTTAATAAACAAAATCATAAAGACTCTAATAAATTTTTGGAAAAACTGAAAAAAGATTACGCCGTCTACAGGGAAAACTGGGATCAACAACCACAAAATGCAATTAAAAATGGATATTTATCTGACGAACTTAAAAAAAATGATATTGTACCTCTTTGTTTAGACATAGAAATAGCGTCGGTTTGCGATTTAGCTTGTCCTTTCTGTTTTAGAGAATTTGTTACAACCCCAGATAAAATAATAGATGAAAAACTTTGTTACGATTTAATTGATCAAGCAGCGGATTTACAAATACCAAGTATTAAATTTAATTGGAGAGGGGAACCTTTGTTGCATCCAAAACTGCCAGATTTTGTAAAGTATGCTAAAAAAAAAGGAATTCTAGAAACTATTATTAATACCAATGCTACACAATTAACAGAGAAATTAGCAGAAAAACTTATTAATTCAGGGTTAGATTTAATAATTTATTCATTTGATGGAGGGTCAAAAAAAACGTACGAAAAAATGAGACCAGGTAGATTCAAAAAAAATACTTTTGAAAAAGTATACGAAAATATAAAGAATTTGAAAAAAGTAAAAGAAAAGCTTTCCAGCAATTTACCTTACACAAAAATTCAAATGATATTAACAAAAGAAACTTCTAAAGAGGTTGATAGTTTTTTTGATTATTTTTCAGATTACGTTGATGATGTAACAACAACTCCTTATACAGAAAGAGGAGGGGAAATAAGTGATCTTAATGATAAAGAGAGAGAAACTTATAGTGAGATTTTAAAAAAAAATAACTTACCAGAGGGCACACATTACATAAAAGACATTTTTGGAAATATACAAGTTTCAAAAGGTAGAATTCCTTGTGAACAACCTTATCAAAGACTTCTTGTAACTTATGAGGGTAAAGTAGCAATGTGCTGTTATGATTGGGGAGCTAAGCACCCTGTTGGTTTTGTTGATAAGAAATCATTTAATAATCAAAAAGATTATTTAAGCGTTATGGAGCAAGTTAAAAAGAAAAAAAAGGGATTTGAATTGCTTGAAAACATAAAAATGCCGGAGGTAATGAATGAGCCAAAAAAAGAAATTAAAAATATAAAAGAAATTTGGTTTGGCAGAGAGATTGATGGTATTAGAAAAAAACATATATGTAACGAAGCTGATGATGTAAAAATTTGCTCAAAGTGTACTTTTAAAGATGTTTTTAAGTGGGTTTAGTAAAGCATGTCTACATTTTTGAAAATTATATCAAAAATTCTTAATCTTTTTTTCATTAATTTATCCTTTTTAAAACCTAAAAAGCATAATTTTGTAATTTATGATGCAATAAATAGCTTGCATTTAAGAAAAAAACTTTCAAAATTTGGAAATGTTTTTGTATACGATAATAGAAATATTTCTTTAAATTTTTACGTTTTTTTTTTTACTATTATAAATTTTGGATTTTTTAATATTAAAAAAAATTACAAAAAATCTTTGTTTAGATTTTTGTCTCCTAAAATAATTTTAACATTTATGGATACAAATCCCGCTTTTTATTTACTAAAAGAGGACTTAGATATTAAAAACTTTAAAACTATTAGTATTCAAAATGGTCATAGAAATGAAATAAATTTTCTAAATTTTAAAAAAAAAAATAAAAAAAATTACAGTTGTGACTATTTTTTCATATATTATGAATATTCTAAAAATTTATACAATAAATACATAAACTGCGATAATACAAAATTTATCACTATAGGTTCATTTCTTAACAATGAGTATCCAATTAAAAATACAAATTTAGAAAAAGACTATTTAGATATAATTTATATATCTCAATTCAGAGAAAAAAATATAGGTGATGAGGAATATGCACATGAAAAAAAAATTATGGATGTTTTACAAAAATATGTTAAGACAAAAAAAATTAATTTAATTATTGGTTTAAAAAGCATAGCGGAAAGAGGAATTAGTTTTAACTTTCTTGAAAAAATTATTTATGGATTTAGTAATATAAAAAAAATTTATAAAAAACATTTTATTTTTGAAGAAAAAATAAAGTTTGTTGGAAATGATAAAAAAAATAGCAATTATCACAATTTAGATAAAGCAGATTTAGTTATTTTCGAGTCATCATCCTTAGGATTGGAAGCTATTGCTAGAGGGAAAAAAGTTTTATCAATACCAATGGTAAAAAAAGATTTATATCCTCATCAAGAAGATAATTTTCAAGATCAATTTGTTTGTGAAACTGTAGACCAAAATATTTTAGAAAAAAAAATTGACTATTTATTGGATTTAAATCAGCGGGAATGGTTAAAAATGTCGAATAAAAGTCTATTAAATATGGCTTATGATGGAGAAAATCAAAAGTTTATGAAAGTTATTGACGATATCATATGAAATTTATTTCGGAAATAGCATCTTCTCATAATGGAGATATTAAAAATGTATTATTTTTAACAAAGAAACATCTTATGTCAAAATCTGATTTTATTAAGTTTCAAATTTTTAAAACTGAAAACTTATATCAGAAAAAAGAAATAGAATTTAAAGAATATAAAAAACTAGAGATTAAATATAAATCATGGGAAAAAATTATAAATAAATTTAAAACAAAAACAAATATTATATTGGAACCGTTTGACCGTGATAGTTATAAATTTTGTGAAAAATTTTCAAATAACGTATCAATAAAGATTTCAACGTCTGAAACAGATAATTCGGATCTAATAATCAAAGCATTAAAAAGGTTTAAAAAAATATTTATTAATTTTTCTGGATATAAAATTATGGAAATAAAAAAGTTATTAAAAAAAATTAATGCAAAAAAGTATAAAAAAAAATTAGTTCTAATGTATGGTTTTCAATCTTATCCGTCAAAAATTGAGAATTATAGAACAAATTTATTTGATTATTTCAAAAAAAAAAATTTTACTTTTGGCTTTGCAGACCACTCAATTTATGGATTTTCAAATGATTTAATTATAAGTCTATTTGTTTCAATAAGTAAAAAATGCTCGTATTTTGAAAAACACGTTTGTAGGAATATTAATGATAAGCCTGATGATTATATCGCTTCTGTCGAGTTTCAAGATCTAAAAAAATTAATATTAATCTCAAATCATTTTAAAAAAGTTGTATCAAAAAATAATAAAAATTTTCACAAAAAGGAGAAAATGTATATCGCTAATATGCATAAGAAAATATTTTTAACAAAAAAATTACAAAAAGGAGAAAAATTAAATTTAAATTCAGTGAAATTCCTTAGAACTAAAAAGAATGGATTTAGAAGAATAGATATTCTTAATAAAAAACTCTTAGCTAAAAAATCAATTAAAAAAGATAGTTTTCCAACTTTAAACAGCTTTGCTAAAAAATAAAAAAATTAATCATCTTTTAAAAAGAAAAAAAACTGGGATCCTTTTAATATCAAGGATGTCTTCTCGAAGGCTAAAAAAAAAAGCGGCATTAAAAATTTTAAATAAAACTTTATTAGAAATTATTATATTAAGGTTACAAAAAGATTTTGATAGTAATAATATTTATATTTGTACAGCGAGTGATAAATTTAAGAAATTTTATAAATCTCTTGCGAAATCTTATAATCTGAAAATATTTTGTGGATCTGAAGAAAAAGTGCTCAAGCGGATAATTGATTGTATGAGTAAATTTAAACTTAAAAATTTTGTTAGAGTTACCGCAGATAATGTTCTCATTGACAATTTTGCAATTAAAAAAATGTTAAAGGATCATATTAAAAATGAGAATGATTATACTTTTTCAAACTCATTGCTTCCAGGAACCGAGTCTGAAATATTCTCACTAAAATCATTAAAATTTATTTTTAAAAATGCTGTAGATCAAACATCAACCGAATTTTTGTCGTATTATTACTTAAAAAGTAAATTTAAAAAAAAATGTATAAAATTTAACAAATCTTTTAAAGATGAAAATTTATACAATATTAGTGTTGACTATAAAAAAGATTTTATCTTATTAAAAAAGTTAATTAAACATTATAAAAGTTTTTTTGTTAAAAAAAAAGAGATCGCTTACTTTATTAAAAAACACTCAAAAAAACAAAAAATTCAAACAAAAATACCTTTAGTTACAAAATTGTACGATGTTAGGTTAAAGTCAGAACTTAATAATAAAGCAAAATATTTTGTGTTGTAAAAATAAGTATGTTAAAGGAAGTATTTCAATTATTTAATTTTTTAAGCAACCAACTTAAAAAAAAAGTTGTTTTATTCTTTATTTTTTTAGCAATCTCCTCTTTTTTGGAACTTTTGTCTATCGGTATTATATTTCCTAGTCTTAATTATATAATAAATTCAGAAAATGAGAGTTTTGATTTTTTATTCAATCTTTTTTTAGATGATAAACCTTTTACTATTAAAGAAAAATTATTAGTTTTTTTATCAATTTATATAATAATTGTTAGTTCAAAAATATTGTTTATGATTTTTTTTACTTGGTGGAGAAATAACCTTGTATACTTCATTGAAAATAATCTCTCGGTTAATCTTTATAGAAATTATCTTAATTTTAATATTGATAGCTTCAAATCAGCAAATTCTTCTGAGCTTACAAAAAATATTATTATGGAAATTAAAAAAGCAAGACTTAGCATTGATATTTGCTTAAGATCACTAATAGAAATTATCTCAATAATTATAATATCAGCAATTTTAGTTTATTATCAACCTTTAGCTACTATTACAGTATTAGCCTTTATTTCGATAATTCTATTTTTATTTTTATTTGTCTTTAAAAAAATATTATTCGAATTCGGAAAAAAAGATGTAATTTTTACAGGGAAAGTTTTCAAATCATTACAAGGAGGACTTAATTCTATCAAAAGTATTTTAATTCATGGAAATCAAAATTATTTTGTAAGTTCATTTGCAAAATTTAATGAAAAAAGGGTTAACGCACTTAAGATTATGGCAACAATTAATGAAAATATTAGAAATGCTATAGAATTTTTCGCAATTCTATTGTTAGTTTTCATAATTCTAATTTTATTAAAACATGATGATAATATACAAAATTTAATTCCATCATTAACTTTATTTGGTGCGGCACTTTATAGACTAATGCCAGCAACAAATAGATTATTAAATTATTTAAATGGTTTTGAGGCTTCAAAAGCATCTATACAGCTGCTGAATAAACATTTTATTAGAAAAGAAAAATCTAACAGAATAAATCCAAAAACGAAATTACAGTTTAAAAAGAATATTATTTGTAAAAATATTTCACACTCGTATTCTAAGGCAGAAAAAGTTATAAATAATCTTTCCTTCAAAATTAATAAAAATGATTTTATAGCAATTTGTGGAGCTAGCGGTATAGGTAAATCAACTTTAATAGATCTAATTTGTGGGTTAATAAAACCTTACAAGGGAAAAATAATTTTAGATGGCAAATTCAACATTCATCAAAATATTAATGATTGGAAAAAAATTTTAGGTTACGTTCCACAATCTAGTTATATCCTCGATAGCGACATAAAAGAAAATATTATCTTTGGTAATGAAAAATTCAATAAAGAAAAACTTATAGATGCGATAAATTTTTCTAATTTAAAGAATTTTGTAAATAAAAAAAAAGAAGGTGTAAATTTTAAAGTTGGTGAAGATGGATGTAACTTGTCAGGTGGTCAAGCTCAAAGGATATCTATAGCAAGAGCAATTTATGGGAGTCCTAAAATCTTAATTTGTGATGAAATTACTAATTCATTAGATAAAAAAAATGAGAAAAAAATTATTGATTCGCTTTTAAAATTAAAAAAAAAGATGACTATTATATGCATAACACACAACATGGATGCACTTAAATCAAAGTTAATAAAAAAATATGAACTTATAATGAATAAAAATAATAAATCTCTTCTTTTAAAGAAAATTTAAAAATAACTTGAATTTCTAAAATTAAAAGAATAAATGACTATTAAATGAAAAATAAACCTCACAAAATTTTAATCATGGGACTACCTGGTGCTGGAAAATCATATTTAGCAGAAAGGCTTTCACCAATTATTAATGCAAAATGGCTTAATGCAGACGAAGTAAGAAAAGAGGCTAATGATTGGGATTTTTCACCTGAAGGAAGATTGAGACAAGCAAAAAGAATGAAAGATTTGTCTCAAAAAGCCATAGAAGATGGGAAGCATGTTATTGCTGATTTTGTGTGTCCAACTCCAAAAACAAGATCTGATTTTGGAGCAGACTTTTTGATATGGATGGACACAATAAAATCTGGACGCTTTGAAGATACAAACAAAATGTTTGTGCCACCAGAAAAATATGACTTTAGAGTTCCTACAAAAAATGCAGAGCTTTGGTCTTTAAAGATTGCTGATAAAATTCAAAATTATACCTGGGATAATCGCAAACCAACAGCACAAATGTTAGGCAGATGGCAACCCTGGCATGATGGACATCAAAAACTTTTTGAAGAAATTATAAAAAAAACAGGACAAGTGAATATTCAAGTAAGAGATGTTAAGGGTTGGGGAGACAATCCGTTCGATTTCGAGACTGTTAAAAATAACATTGAGAGTGCTTTAATCGATTTTAAAGACCGAATAAAAATTTCTTTAGTTCCAAATATAACTAATATCTGCTATGGGCGTGGTGTAGGATATAAAATAGAGGAAATAATCCTTCCAGAAAATATTCAAAAAATTTCTGCTACAGAAATTAGAAAAAAAATGAGGAACGAAGGAAAATTAAAATAATTTTGTAATTTGATTTATCTACTACACCTTTTTCGTTGGACGAAAAATCTAATAAGATTTCCTTTGCAATTTTTTTTGTTGCTCTTTAATGATATTAAAAAGGACCATTTTTCAAATTTGCGAAATAATAAAAATAAATTTATTCTTGTAATTGGCGTTCCAAAGTCAGGAACAACCTTTATAGAGGAAATATTATCTGCCGCTGGATATGTTGATCTTTCAAGTTCATTTCTAAGAATTTTTGATAACAGAAACCTCAAAAATCCGCATGATATTTCAGATAGTATGTTTAAATTTGTTCCAAAAAATAAATATACTTTTATTAAGGTTCACGCTCACTTTAGTGATAGTAACTTTAAAGTTATTGAGAAATATAAACCAAAAGTGATAATAAGCACAAGAGAACTTAAAAACATTTTAATAAGCAGATATTGCCACATAATTAGCGATAGAAAGCATAGACATCATAAAGAAATAGTTAATTTAGAGACCTTTGAAGGAATAAAGAAATCGTTAATAATGAAAAATTCATTCGACACTCCAATTAAACCTCTCGATTACTTCTTTTATTGGATAACAGATTGGTTTCAAGAAATTAAAAAAAGAAATTTAAACTACTTAATTTTGAGATATGAAGATATAAAAAAAGATAAAAATAATTATGTAACTAATATTTTAAATTATTTAAATATCAAAAATATTAGCTCAAATGATATTCTTAAAAAACTTCAAAAAAATAGCCAAAAAAATAAAAAAAGTCTTAATTATAATTTAAATAGTTATATCAAGCCAAAAACATTTAATAAAGACTCTGATATAATTCGGAGTAAAATTGACATGTCAGCACTAACAACTTTTATTGATAAAAACATACCAAAAAAAAATAGATAATTTATGATAATAGATAAAAATATACCTAGAAAAGAAAAAATAACGAGAGATAGGTTGCAATTTATTCCAGGAACAAAAATACCACTTATGTCGGTTGTTGAAATTAGCAATTCTGGAATGTGCAATAGAAAATGTTCATTTTGTCCAAGAAGTGATCCAGATTATCCAGACATAAATGAGTTTATCTCTGATAAACTCCACAAAAAAATCTTTTCTGAACTATCAGAATTAAAATTCAACGGAATGGTAATCTATTCAGGTTATGTTGAACCGCTTCTTCATAAAAAAATATATGAAAATATTGCTGAAGCCAGATACTATCTTCCAGAAGCTCAGATCGAAATTATTTCGAATGGGGATGTTTTAAATAAAAGTAGATTGAAAAAATTATTTGACGCTGGACTATCGACATTATTAATAAGTGTTTATGATGGCCCAGAAGAGGAAAAACAATTTCATCAGTTATGTAAAGAGACAGGATTAAGAAAAGATCAATATGTAATTAGAAACAGATACATGCCCGAAGAATCTTCTTTTGGATTAAATATAAGTAATAGAAGTGGAACATTAAAAAATGCAGGATACAAAATTCCTGAAGTTAAAGAAGCATTAAAGCAAGTTTGTAATTACCCCGCTTACACATTCTTCGTCGATTACAACGGTGATGTTCAAATGTGTTCACACGATTGGGCAAAAAAGTATATTTTGGGCAATATAAGAAATTCAAAAATAGAGGATATTTGGTTAAATCAAAAATTCAATTTTGCAAGAGAACAACTTTTATCCTCAAAGAGAAATTTTTCGCCATGTAATAAATGTGATGTTTCCGGTGAATTGATAGGCTCGAAACACGCGCAAGAATGGAAAAAAAATAAGTAATGAAAACTTGGTTGACTAAGATAAATAGATCAAACCCTGATTTAATAGATAGATCCAAATTTTTAAGGCTTGATAAGAATGAAAGAGTTATTCCTTTTGAAAAAAAATTTTTGAAAATTTTAAAAAAAAAAATTAATACTTTCAACTTAACAGCTTACCCTGATACTTTTAAAATAAAAAAATTGATATCTATAAAGAATAGAGTGAATATAAATAATGTATTTATTTCAGCTGGGTCAGATTTATCACTTAAAACTTGTTTTGAACTTTTTACTAAGAATAAGGATAAAGTAATTGTTTTAGAACCTACTTTTGGAATGGTAGATGTTTATTGTAAATTATATAATTTAAAACCTATTAAAATTAATTACAATAAAGATTTAATACTAAATTATAAAAAATTACTTAAAAGTATCTCAAAGAAAATATCTCTAATTATATTAGCTAACCCTAATAGTCCCACAGGAACAATAATTGATCACGAGCAAATGATTAAAATTTTAAAAAAAACAAAAAAACTTAAAATACCTTTAATAATTGATGAAGCCTACGAGGGTTTTTATAAAAAAAGTTACATAAGATATATAAATAAATTCAATAACTTAATAATTACCAGAACCTTTTCAAAATCTTATGGTTTGGCTGGATTACGAGCAGGATTTGCTGTCGGAAGCTCAAAAAATATTAACCTTATGAACAAGTTCAGACCAATGTATGAAATAAATTCAATATCTTGCTTGGCAATTGAGTTTTTTTTAAAAAATAGTTTTTTAGTAAAAAAACATATTGAAAATATTCAACGATCAAAAAATTTTATGATTAAAGAACTATCAAAATTAAATATTAATTTTATAAATACTTATGCAAATTTTTTTCATATCGAATTAGGTAAAAATACACCCAAGTTAGAGAAAGAATTTAAGAAGAACGGAATATTATTCAGAAAAGGCCCAGGCGTAAAAGGATTTGAAAAATATTCAAGATTTAGTTTAGGCTCAACTTCTCAAATGAAAAAAGTTTTACAATTAGTAAAAAATGTCCATAGAAAAAATTAGTAAAGCTCAAAGTAAATTAATTAAAAATTGTAAAAACTACTTGTATAATGAAGGTAAAAAAAATATTGATATATCAATAAGTCCACTTTGTTTTTTTACTGCTTGGGCAGAGACACCTGGTTATTTTAAAACTTTAAATCTTTATCAAAATAAATATGGGTTTAACAATTTTTTCATTTTAAAAAATCTAATTTCAATCTCAAAAAACCATAATTTAAAAATTTTCTTCAATCAAGCTAGAATGCCAAAAGAAGAAATCAATCTAATAATTTCTTACTCACGAAGAAATGATTTTGATAAACATGGAAACTTTACAGATAAATTCTTCAATTTTAATTCAAAAAATAAAAATTTTTATTGGGTTTTGATATCTCTTGACAATTATGTTCCAAAAAATATTAGAGAAAATATAGCAATTATTGCTAATAAAAAAATAATTTTTAAATATGATTTATTTTATCTTTTTAAAAGTTTTATAAACTTGATAATAAAACAAAAATACAATTTAAATAAAATTTCCCATTTTTGCTGGGAAGAAAACAATTATTCTTCAAAAATTTCCTATTTGATAAAAAAATTATTGAAAATACTTAAAATTAAAAATCTTATTCTAAATTATGAGGGAGTGCCTTTTCAAAATCAAATTTTAAGTGATGTAAAAAAATTATTTAATAATGACGTAAAAACTTTTGGATACCTCCATTGTGCTCCTTGGCCCCTTCAACTAGATCTAATTTATAAAAAACAACCCTTGGATAATTTAATTGTTTCGGGTTGGCAACAGAAAAAAGTTTTAAAAAAATTTTTTGGGTGGCAAAAAAAAAAAATTTCCGTTATTCCATCTTTGAGATTTAATAAATCAAAAAAAAAAGAATTTAACGGTTATCTATTCACTCCATATAAACTTGATAAAGACAATGATTATCTTAGAAGATTAGAAGATTATTTTAAATTTAATAAAAACCAAAATTTAAGTAAAATTTTAGTAAGAGTTCATCCATTAAATCAAAAAAGTAAAAAACACCTTGAATTCAAAAATGAGTGTAATCGAATATTATCCAGATATTCAAAGAAAAAAAATTCAAAAACAAATTCAAAATATTCAATATTCTTAGGTTCAGCAACGGGTGTTTGTATCCAGGCTCTTGAAGAGGGCACAAAAATAATACATTTTCCTAATAATGAGGTAGTTGATGTATTTTCAAACGAATTCTGGCCATCTTTAGGAATTAAAAAAATAGGTGAGAAAATTTACGAGTATAGAATTAAGCAAAAGCAGAAAACTTTTATAGTAATAAATGAAAAAAAAAAATTTAACAAATATTTTTTACCTTTATTAAAAAAATGATTTTAAAAAATAAAAATATTTTTATTACTGGCGCAGGAAAAGGAATAGGTCAATCTTGCGTCCACAACTTTTTATCAAAAGGTGGATACGTTTTTGCTTTGATAAATAAAAAAAATGACAACTTCAAATTCAAAGGATTAAGTAATTTAAAAATTTATAATGGAAGTGCGATAAATCAAAAATTAATATCTAAAATTTTTCAAGAATCAAAAAAAATTAAAAAACCAATAAATTGTGTAGTCAATAATGCAGGGTTGAGATTTAGAAAAAAATTTCTGAAAATTAAACAAAGTGAGTTGAAAGATATTTTTGAAACAAATTTCTTTTCTCCTTTTCTTATAATGCAACTTTTTTCAAAATTTTTAATTAAAAACAAAATGAAAGGATCCATCGTAAATATTACATCAATAGTTGGTGAACTTGGATTTGATGAGCTTGCAGGTTATGCAGCAAGTAAAGGAGCTTTGTCATCTTTAACTAAATCATTTGCGGCAGAAATGAGTAAATATGGAATAAATACGAACAATGTAAGCCCGGGTTTTGTAAAAACCTCATTTTATAAAAAATTCAAGGAAGATAAAAAAAAATTATACAATTGGACGCTTTCTAGAATACCACAAAGAAGGTGGGGAGAACCTCAAGAAGTTGCTGAGTTAGTATCTTTTATTTTATCGAATAGGAGTAATTATCTCAACGGAGAAACAATCACAATTGATGGTGGCTGGTCTAATGCATAGTGCTGTAGGTCTTATACCAACTAGATTTAATTCAAGAAGATTACCGGGCAAATCTCTAAAAATAATTGGTGATTTACCAATGATTATTCATACTTATCGAAGAGCCAAAATTGCAAAAAGTTTAGACGAAGTTTATATCTGTTGTGACACAAAAGAGGTATTTGAGGTTGCAAAATCATTTAAAGCTAATGTAATTCTTACTTCTAAAAACCACAAGCAAGGGGGAGATAGAATTTACGAAGCATATAAAAAATTACAAAAAAAATTTGATCAAGTAATAGATATTCAAGGTGATGAACCTTTAATTGATCCGGTAAATATTGATCATGTCGTAAAATTTCATAGAAAAAATAAGGAATATGATATTATTCTACCGAACTTACCAACTAAATTTTCAAGAGACCCTAATCTGGTACGACTTATTTTTAATCGATCTAAAGAAGTGCTTTATCTAACTAGATCAGATACACCTTACCATTTCGTGAGTAAAACAAACAAAATTTTTAAACATCTATCAGTAATTTCATTTAAACCATCAGCGCTAAAAAACTTCGCAGGATATTCTCATAAAAGTAAACTTGAAAATTTAGAAGATATTGAGCTTTTGAGAGCTATTGATTTAGGTTTGAAAATAAAAACATTTTCCCTTAAAGGAGATAGTTTTTCAATTGATATAAAAAAAAATTTAATTGAAGCAAGAAAAAAAATGAAAAAAGATAAATACTATAAACTATATAAAGACTTGAAATGATATTAAATTATAAAATTAATAAAGAAAATTTTATTGCCAAGTTCTGTGACGATAAAGAAAGCCCTGATATATTTAAAGCTATATCGAAATTATATTGTGATAAAAAACTTCTTCTTATAATTGACAAGAAGTTGAGTAAAAAATTCACAAAATTTTTATACAAAGATTTAAAAAAATGTGGGCTAAAAGTAACTCTTTTGAAAGTCAATGGCTCAAAAATTAATAAAAATGAAAAATTATTATTTAAGATTATTGATAAACTAATGGAAAAAAAATTTACAAAAAAATCGGTCTTATTATCTTGTGGAGGCGGAGTTGTCGGTGATGTAGCGGCATTAGCTAGTTCTTTATACCTTAGGGGATTGATATATTTTCATATACCAACAACTATGACTGCTATTGTCGATAGTTGTTTAGGTGGAAAAACAGGAATTAATTATAAAAATATTATCAATTCAATTGGAAACTACTATCATCCACAAAATGTTTTTATATCAAAAAATATTATTGAATTAATTCCACCTCGAGAATTTAAATCTGGCATACCCGAAATAATTAAATGTGGCTTAATCGATAATAAGGAAATTTTAAATTTGCTCAGGTCAAACAAAGAAGATTGTCTTAAGAGAAAATATAACTTTTTATCAAAATTAATAAAATTAACACTTCGTACAAAAGTAAAATTTTTTAAAGACGATGTTTTTGAGAAATCAAAAAGATTAAATTTAAATTTTGGCCATACCTTTGCTCATGCCATAGAAATGGCATTAGAAAGCAAAAAAACTGATATTATCAGACATGGTGAAGCTGTTGGAATTGGAATTTTATGTGAAATATTTTACACTGAAGGAAAAAGTAAAAATTTTGAATTAGTAAAAAGCCTATTAAATCTTTATAGTTTGCCAACAAATTTATTAGATTTAAATATAAAAAAAAATAAAACAAAAATTAAAAAAAAAATTTTTAAAAACATTTTTTTAGATAAGAAAAAAATTGGTAAATATCCAAGAATAATAAAGTTAAATAAAATTGGTAATTCAAAAATATTTGAAATGAAGAATAATAAAAAAATAGAACGTACAATTAGTGAAGTTATATTTTAATGAAATTTTCCTATATAATATTTTTATTCTTGAAAATAATAGACAAAATCATTTATTTTATATTTAAAAGAAGTTTTTTAATTCATTTTGGTGATTACATTAATAAAGACTTTAATAAGAAAATAGAAATTAACAATAAAGAAACAATTCTTTTTATTCCAAATTATACAGTTAAATGGAGAGTGGAAACTATATTCAGTAAAGAGCCAGAAACTTTAGAATGGATCGATACTTTTAAAGCGATTGATAATAAAACCATAATATTTTGGGATATAGGTGCAAATATTGGTTTATACTCAATTTATGCAGCTCAAAAAATTAATAATATCAAAATTTATAGTTTTGAGCCATCAACTAGTAATTTAAGAGTACTAAGTAGAAATATTTTTCTTAACAATTTAAGTGAGAAAATATCTATTTCTCAATTTCCTTTAACGAGTAAAAAAAATGTTTTTTTAGATATAAATGAGTCAGAATTTATAGAGGGTTGGTCAATGAATTCTTTTGGTACAAAAAAGGGGTATGATGGTGAAGAAATAAAAGTAAAACAAAAATATAAGATTTTTGGAACATCAATAGATAACTTGGTTGAAAATGAAGTGATAGAATTACCTAATTATGTTAAGATAGATGTTGACGGCATAGAAGATTTAATTTTGGAGGGGGCAAAGAAAATTTTGTCAAATAAAACACTTAAAAGTCTTTCAATAGAATTAAATGAAAATTATGAACACCAATATAATAAAATAATTAAAATGATGGAAAGTTTTGGTTTTAAATTAAAACAAAAAAAACACGATCCAATTTATGATAATAATGAAAAATTTTCTAAAATTTACAATTGTATATTTTCAAGATAAATGAATATTAAAATTATTGAAAAATTTTTGACTGAAGGTGATTTAAATGAGTTAAGCTCATTACAATTAAAAAACACTAACAGAAATAGTGTAAATGTTTATCATAATGAAATAAATCCAAAAAAAAAGATAAAAAATGACTGTATTAAAAAAAAAACTTTGGAAAGACTTCACGAGAGTTACCATCCAAAAGCAATAGAAATTCTCCAAGAACTTAATCCTTCAAAAGTTCATTTGTATGATTATTCTGAATTTCATATCATAGAAACTGGAGCAGATTTTAAATTCCCAATACACGATGATACTCCCAATAAATTACTTAGTGGGGTGATATATTTGAAACCTAAAAATAATAATGGAACTGTATTTTATACAAATAAAAAAGGAGATGGAAAAAAAGAGATTGAATGGAAGATTAATAGAGCGGTATTTTTTTCTAGGGCAGAGAGAACAACATGGCACTCATATCAAGGTGATGGAAAATCTAATAGAATAGTATTAGTTTATAATTTGATGACAAAAAGAATTAAAGAGGTATTTAAAGTTGAAAATAAAAATTTCATTGTTGGAAACTTAAGATACAAATTAAATCCATACATTTATCGTTTTTTTAAAAAAACAATTTAGATAAGGCCATTAAATTGAAAAAAATTATAATTATTGGCGGAACAGGGTTTCTAGGTTTCCATATTGCAAATTTTTTTTCAAAAAAAAATTTTAAAGTAATTAGTATTTCTAGAAATACACCAAAAAAAAGTAGAAGGATCAAAAAAGTACAATATTTATACTCAGATATAACAAAAAAAAAAAAATTGTACTCTATTTTAAAACCCCATTTAAAGGCATCTTACGTAATTAATGCTAGTGGTGAGGTAGATCATAATAATTTTAAGAAAAATTATGCAAGTCATTTTATAGGACTTAAAAATATAATAAATATATTTATAGATAAAAATGTAGAAAAATTTATCCAAATTGGAAGCTCAATGGAATATGGATTAAAAAAATCTCCACAAAAAGAAAGTGATAAATCAAAACCTTTATCAGGTTATGGAAAATCAAAGTTATTTGCTACAAATTACTTAATAAAAATCTCAGAAAAAAAAAAAATACCTGCTTTAGTATTAAGACCTTATCAAGTGTATGGTCCAAATCAAGACATCAATCGTTTGATACCTTTTGTGATTAAGCAATGTTTGAAAGAAAAAAAATTCCCATGTTCTAGTGGAGTTCAATATCGTGATTTTTTATACATTGACGACTTTGTAAGATGTATTGAATTAATCTTAAGAAAAAAAATAAAGTTAGGACAAATTTTTAATATTGGAAGTGGATCTCCAATAAAAGTAAAAAATGTAATTAATTTAATCCACAAGAAAATTAAATCGGGAGAACCGAATTTTAATCAAATAAGACAAAGAAGAGAGGAACAAAAGTATATATTTCCAAGTTTGTTTAAGATAAAAAAAGTCATTAAATGGAGACCAAAAATAAACTTTAACGAAGGAATAGATAAAACAATCTCATACTATAAAACTGAAAAATTATGAAAGTAGTAATTTTAGCGGGTGGATTAGGAACTAGATTGTCAGAGTTAACAAAAGTGACACCAAAACCAATGGTGAGAATAGGAAAATTTCCAATTTTTATACATATAATTAAGCACTATTCAAACTACGGTTTAAGAGAATTTATTTTAGCAACTGGTTATAAAAAAGAGAAATTTACTAAATATTTTAAAAATTTTAAAAAATTTGGTAAACAATTTAATAGTAAAATTTTTAAAAATAATTGCAAAATAACTATTCTAAATACCGGAAACCACACTATGACCGGTGGAAGGCTTAAAAGGACATTAAAATTTATTTTACCAGATAAAGATTTTATGTTTACTTATGGAGACGGTATTTCAAATGTGAATATCAATAAACTTTACAAGTATCATAAAAAGAAAAATAAAATAGTCACCGTGACTGCGGTAAGACCTCCTGCAAGATTTGGAGAAATTATAATAAAAAAAAACATTGTAAATTCATTTAAAGAAAAGCCACAAGTAAAAAATGGTTGGATAAACGGAGGTTATTTTGTAGCAAAAACAAAATTCCTTAAAATTATAAAAGGAGATAAAGATATTCTTGAAAAACAACCTTTAGAGAGAGTTTGCAAGATGAGACAATTGTCAGCATTTAAGCATGAAGGCTTCTGGAAATGTATGGATGTAAAGAGAGATAAAGACGAATTAGAAAAAATATATAAAAAAACAAAATTCAATTGGTAATTTTTAATGAAAAAAAAAAAAATTTTTTTATAAAAAAAGAGTTCTTATTACTGGAAACACCGGTTTCAAAGGATCATGGCTGAGTTTATGGATGATGACTCTTGGAGCCAAAGTTTTAGGAATTGCTAACGGTTATCCAACAAAACCCTCAAATTTTAAAGATTTAAATTTATCAAAAAATATCGATTTTAAAAAAATTGATGTAAGAAACAGTAAAAAAATTCAAAAAGAAATTTTAAAATTTAAACCGGACTTTATCTTTCATTTAGCAGCCCAAGCTATTGTTAAAAAATCTTATGAAAATCCAAAGCAAACTTGGGAAAGTAATGTTATTGGAACTATTAATATTTTAGAAGGTGTTAAAAAACTCAAAAAAAAAAAAATTAATATAATTATTATCACAAGTGACAAGGTATATAAAAATCTTGAGATAAATAGAGGTTATCATGAAAAAGATATTTTAGGAGGTGAAGATCCATACAGTGCCTCAAAATCAGCGGCAGACCTTGCCACCCAATCTTATTGTAAAACTATTTTAAATAACAATCCAAATATAAGAATATCGATAGCAAGAGCAGGCAATGTAATAGGAGGTGGGGATTGGTCAGTTGGAAGAATTATTCCAGATTGTATGCGAAGTTGGTCAAAATCTAAAAAGGTAGATATTAGAAACCCAAAATCAACTCGGCCATGGCAACATGTCTTTGATGTTTTAAATGGTTATATAATGTTAGCAATGAACTTATCTAAAAATAAAAATTTGAATGGTCAGTCATTTAATTTTGGACCTAAAATTGAAAAAAAAAGAGATGTATTAAATGTAGTCAATGAAATGAAAAAAATTTGGGTTAAAGGAAGATATAGAATTAAAAAAAAAGATAGATTTAAAGAGACAAAATTACTTCATTTAAATTCAAGAAAAGCAAAAATAAAGCTAAATTGGGTTTGTAAATTCAACTTAAAAGAAGCTATTGAGTTGACCGCAATATGGTATAAAAATTATTATTCTAATAGAAAGAACATAATAAACTTTTCAGTTAACCAAATAAAAGATTTTGAAAAAAAAACGTAAAATTTTGAATACAAATTTGGTAAAGTGAGCTAAGGGCGTGTAGTTCAGTGGTAGAACGCTTCGTTGACATCGAAGAGGCCATAAGTTCAATTCTTATCACGCCCACCATAAACCCTTAATTACGCTAATTTTCTACTATTTACATGTTATTTAAAAAATAATATAAATCCATGCCTGGTAATTATTGCGAAGGGGTTACACCCGATCCCATTCCGAACTCGGAAGTTAAGTCCTTAAGCGCCGATGGTACTTTGTCTTAAGACAT
>MDTE01060593.1_pt1 | contig 36884 bp, 36 predicted proteins | sample 811231 | NCBI WGS metagenome assembly MDTE01 (sample SAMN05326651, study PRJNA326480) | marine metagenome | isolation source: seawater | place: Indian Ocean: Red Sea | collected 2010 | reverse complement strand
TTATATATAATTTCGGGATGTAGCGCAGCCTGGTAGCGCACTACACTGGGGGTGTAGTGGTCGTCGGTTCAAATCCGGCCATCCCGACCACAACTAATTAATAAGAATCTTGACTTTGTTTGATGGTTTAAATGAAAGTTTAAACCTTTTACTAATTGTATACTCTTCTCTGGTTAACGGATTTCTACCAACTCTAATTGGAGATTTATGATAATAAAAAGTTCCAAACTTTGAAAACTTCACAACACTTCTCTGTGATTTAGAAGAGATTAAATCGAGAAATTTACTTAAAACTTCTTTACTTATTTTAGATGAAATTAGAGCCTTGGAAGTGATATTTTTAACAATATCTTTTCTTCCAAGGCTCATTGACTAATATAAATTAAGTCCCAGTTCCACTTCCAGTTCCAGTTCCTGTACCAGTTCCTGTGCCAGTTCCTGTACCAGTTCCAGTTGAGGTTCCTGTACCAGTAGTTGAGGTTCCTGTACCAGTGGCTGTTCCAGTTCCAGTTCCAGTTCCTGTTCCTGTTCCTGTTCCTGTTGAGGTACTTGTGCCCGAACCAGTGGCTGGATTATCATCTATACCGCCAGCATCTCTTATGCTTACAGTAATTTCCTGAGTAGATGCATTAGAACTTGAGTCTGTAGCCGTTACTGTAGCTGTGACACTTACAGTTGCTCCGCCATAAGGCAATGATGCAGGACTATCAGTAATGTATGAACCTTCATAATCTGCAGGTTCAATAAAAGTAAGAACTCCGTCAGATGTTATAGCGAGAACATTTCCAGAAATTGTAAATGTAACTGCTTGAATATCTGTTGCAGTTACAGTTCCAACGTCTGTAGCTCCCTCATCAACAACAAAAGTTGATGATGATGTGAATACAGGTGAAGTTGAATCCACAACGTTTACAGTTCTTGTAGCTGTTCCAGAATTACCTGATGCATCTGTAGATGTATATGTTAATGTGTATGTGCCTAAGGTATCAGTATCTACCGTGCCAGAGGTTACAACGGTTACATCTCCTGAAGCGTCTGTTGCAGTCGCACCAGCATCGCTATAAGTTCCACCAAGCTCAGCAGTAGCAGGATTATCACCCGTTACTGTGACAACTGGGGCAGTAGTATCAACAACATTTACAGTTCTAGTAGCTGTTCCTGAGTTACCAGATGCATCTGTAGATGTATATGTTAATGTGTATGTGCCAACTGTATTGGTATCTACTGTGCCAGTGGTTACGACGGTTACAGCTCCTGAAGCGTCTGTTGCAGTCGCACCAGCATCAGAATATGATTCTCCTAATTCAACAGTAGCAGGATTATCTCCAGTTACTGTTACAACTGGATCAGTGGTGTCAACAACATTAACAGTTCTTGTGGCAGTAGACGTATTTCCATCTAAATCAGTAGCTGAATAAGTAATTGTGTATGTGCCAACTGTGCTGGTATCAACAGTACCAGAACTAGTTACGGCAGTTTCGCCATGGAATTCGTCAAAGGCCGTTGCGCCTTGATCAACATATGAATCGCCTAACTCAACGGTGGCAGGGTTTGATCCAATTATTGTGATGACCGGTGGTACATTATCATCATATCCATCATCATCAATAGCAGCTAAAATGCCAAGACCAACTAGACCAAGAAGAGCCTTTTGAATTGCGCTTAGTTCCTCTCTAGCAGTTGCAATTCTTTCAGAAACAGATTTATTTGTCATAGGATCTTGAGTATTTGCTTGCAATACAGACAGATTTTGAACTTCTTCTATAAGATATGCTCTTCTATCTTGTAGCTCTTTGATCCCCATAGAGTTAACTCTTTGCTCAATTTCAGCAGTTTTTTCTGGACTAATATCAGCAATAAGACCTACTGACAATACCGCTAAACTAAATAATAAAAATTTTTTCATAGCTTTACCTCATTTTGCTATTACTATACTTAGTTATATTCACATATATAAAGTGCATATACAACTCCGGATATGAATAATACGTCATTTTTAACAAAAATGACACATATTTTAATATGTTTTTATATAAAACATAAACAATTCATGTTTCATAGTAATCAGTCATATTAAATAAGATTGCAATTCATGTGCCACATGTTAAATTAAAATACAAAATTTGTTTAGCAATCAAGTCTCTGTTTTTATTTTAATCAATCGGTTTTAGTCTTACTAAAAGATCATTTAAAGTATTTCGACGTAATAGTTTTGCTCCAGGATCTTTAGTAAGAGGTCTCCATGTGTAGGCTATAGAATTTCCAAAAATAGGGACATTAAAATATATACCTTTATCAAAACTTCCCTCACCAAATTGTGCAGTAGAAACATCAGTGAAAGTAGCAAAAGCTCCAAAACTTACACCACTTGAAAAAGTTCTTGAAAATTCAATCGTTGTTCCAATATCTCCTGCAAGATATTCACCGGCTGAAATCTTAAGATCAAAAGGAATCATCCCATAATTTCTGTAGAAAAAATTTGCTGTTAGAATGGTATTTTCATAATCTAAATGACCAAAACCCCAATCATAATCCCTTTTTGTAACATTGAATAATTCAATTCCAAACGAATAATTATTGTTTTCTTTAAAATTGAGATACTCGAATCCAATTCCCGAGAACATATCTTCAAGAATTCCACCTGAAAACATGAAGTGATGATCTTTTTTTGGAGTCAGATGAAGATCTAACTGCGCTCTACCAATTAATATACCCTCGTCTATATTTTTTAAGTATTGTTTTACATCAGACCTTACTTGAGCTGGATATGTATATTGTGGAGGAAATCTAAAATCATCAAAATTGTCAGCTAAACTATACTTAAGATTAACATTGAAAAATAGATTTTCTCTTAATATAAATTCGGTATCATTCTCTACAAGAAATGCGCCTTTAAAAAATTCTTCTCTTGATGCAAAAAAAGGTCTTAATTTTGCTTGAGTGACTGTATTAACTCTATTAGTTGTTTGTCTCTCATAAATAATTTTTGAATTAGCTATAAATGCATCATCTATTTCTGAAACTGCTTTAAGACTCGCTATTTCAATATTAGTTTTAATGGGCTTGTTAATGCCAGATTTTTGTGAGGCTTCAGATATTATTTGTTCAACTAAGTTTAAATTTGGATGAATAAACTGTGTTAATTCTAATCCTATATTCCTTGAAGTCTCAGAAATTTTATTTACTCCTATTCCATTATTTTCTAGGTTTTTGATCAATTTAGTATACTTATCGTCATTTTCATTAATTTCAGGGGCTTGATACTCATATTTTTTGAAAGAATTTGGATTGTTTTTGTATACAAATTTTAGAGATAAGAAGCCTCCTCTTTCAAAAGATGCGCCTACTGAAAAATTATTGTTTACTGAATAATCTAATCCAAAAGAATAATCACTTTCCCTTTTTTCATAAGGCATTTTTGGACCATTGACAAGAATAGTATCTCTCTCAAACTTCAATAAAAAATTATTATTTAAAATATAAGAAACTCCAAAGAATGGTGACGCTTTTTTGCCAGAAAAATATTGGGATGGATTAAAAGTACCGCCTTCTCCTTCAAACCTAACAGGCCTTGTTTCAAAAGAATTATCTATGTATCTAAAAGGATTTTTAATGTCATTTTCTGTTCCACCAAGTTGACCCCATCCAATTCCAAAATGCATATCTAATTTGTTAATGCCATAACTAGAAACTATGTACTCTGAACTGTAAAAACCTGTGCCCGCAAAATCGTTTAAGCCAACAGCCAATGCAGGTAGGGCTCCTTCTTTCTTAAGTCTTAATTTCACATTGAATCCTTTATCTTTATAATCTTGATACTCGAAACCTGGATAAGGCTTTCCTTGGATATTCGTATAAAAAAAAGATCCTTCGAACCAATCGTATGGACTTGATGTCAACGTTATTTTTTGATCTGGAGTTCCATCATACAGAGTTATTCCGTGAACTGACTCATCATAAAATCTTGCTGTTGGCATATTTATCAAGCCAACAGATCCATGATTATTGTAGATATTTGTAATGAAATTATCTGATAATAATGTATTTGGTAAGATAAATATGAGAAAGTAAAAAAATTTTAAATTTCTAACATAGTTAGTCATTCATCTTTTTTTAGTTATTATTATTTATTGAAGACAATGATGCTAAAGCAATTCCAAGATTGCCCAAAATAGAAACATAAGCCTGTGTAACTAACCTTCTGGAAGTTGATTCATCTAATTTTCTTGGGACAAAGATTATTGACCCAGGATAAATCATAATTTCACTTTTTGGTTGTGACTCAAATAAATTTCTTTTAGTCTGATATCGGACTGATTCTCCATTTGGATGAAGAATGTATATTGAATTAACATCAGCAAATTTTTTAAAGCCTCCAGATTTATCAACAAAATATTCAACATCTCTATTTACTTGATACATTACAGAACCCTCTGTTGAAATTTCACCATATACATAAACATTATTGCTAAGCTCAGGAATTATAAGTTGGTCACCTTCTTTAACCTGAACTTGCTGCATATTACTTGTTTCACTAGATACTAAATCAACAACAATTCTTCCAGATGGCTCAGTATTTTTAATTTCTTCTGTCAGTTTAACAATTGGTGTTAAGTCAAAATCATTACCAATGTTTTGTTGACTAACAGCAATAATATTATCTAAAAATTCATCATATAAAATATCTTTTGATTTTTGATTTATAGCCTTAGCATCGTTGTTTAAGTATATTGCGCCAAACGGATAAGCATTCGAATTATAACCACCAGCTTTTGAAACAAGATCATAAAGTGTCTCTCCAGCAGCCAATGTATACAAACCAGGTTTTTTGACAGCACCAGATACTTTGGCACTTCTGTAGGGAAACTCTCTGATATATATTAAATCTCCATCTACCGGAATAATTGAATCAAATTGTTTTTCACTTACTACTGGAATTGTTTTTAGACTTCCATCTAGTATTCTTTCCAAAGAGATATTTTCTAAATCAGCAGTTTGTTTTATTCCATTAGCATATCTTAAGACATCTCCAAGAAATTGACTGTTACTAATTTCATACTTTGCAGGTCTTTTAACAGCTCCATCAATTGTGACAATATTTTTTCTTGGTTTAACAAAAACAATGTCACCAGACCTCAAACGTTTTTTTAAATTATATTTACCGTCTATTAGCAAATCATAAAGATCTAGTGTTTCAATAATAATATTATCTCTTATAAGATTTATTTCTCTAAATGATCCATATTCGCTAATTCCACCAGCTGCTGATAATGCATGAAGAATGTTTGAGTTTCCTGTCAAAGTATAGATGCCTGGATTCTTTGAATTACCAGTTAACAATACATTTACATCTCTTATTCTAGAAAGGCTTACAAATGCATCAGTTCCAATAAAAGCTGAGTTTACTGTTGATTTAATTAATGATGATGCATCACTTAGACTTAATCCAGACATAAAGATTTTTCCAATCTCAGGAAGATTGATCGAACCATCTCCGTTTATTGAAAATTTTCTGTCATAGCTTTGCTGTCCAATAAGTTGAATATTTAAAACATCACCAACATCCAATCTATACGACCCATCTGGATTAGGCTGATTAATTGGCATAAATGAGGTTTGAAACGTGCTAAAAAAATTAGTACCAAAAAGTTTTAATTCTTCATCATCAAGAATTAGCTTTTCATCACTTTTAAGTCTTTTTTCTAACTCTTTTAGATCTGATTCAAGTCTTTTTTTGAGGGCATTAAGTTCTTCTCGGACAGTTAATTTTGATGAATTCTGATATGAGCTGTAGTTTTCATCATAATTTTCATCTTGATTATCTGCTCTTTTTATAACATCACGTCTTATATCATCCGGCAAACTTGCTAAAAAACTCTCGTCAAATTCTTGAGCATTTAAAGAAATTGCAAATAAAAAGAAAAACAATTTATATTTAAATTTATACATTTTAATTATAATTTTGATACCTTAAAAATTAACTTAATCCCGGAATACAAACTCCATCTAGTTTAGTTGTGTCTTTAATTATAACACTCATAATATTATTTACTTGAGTTTCAGTTATAGTGGAGTTAACGTCCTGAAACACAAATCTAAATCCAATTTTTATCTCTTTAGTTTTATGATTTAGGAAATAATCAAAAATAAAAATTTCTTTCAAGAGTTCATTTTTAAAATTAAAGATATAATCTTGTACAACCTCACTTTTTCTAAAGTCTTTAATTGAGAATGAAACATCTCTTGATGATGATGGAAAATCAGAGATAGGCTTATAAAAATAATTTATAGCACTTTTTTGTATATAACTTTCAAAATTAATCTTTGTAATAGAATTAATTTCAATTTCACAGAAAAAAATAGGATTTTTAGATTTTGAATTAATATTCTCTCTCGAAAGATTTATAAATTTTATTGGTCTGTTGCAAACTACATTACTTTCAAAAATATCATTTAAGTATTCCTTACTAATTTTTTTTGTAAAATCTTTATAATTTTTATCTACTCTACCACTTGCAATTATTCCTAAAATTCTTTTATTTTTTTCTAAATCTGACACATAAATATCAGAAATCTCAAATAGCTTTATAGAATCTTTTTGCCTTCTTTCGTTGTATAAAAGATTATCTAATAAAGAATCTTTTAAGCATGTTCGAAGGTATTTTTTATTTGAGTCTAAAGGATTATCAACTTCTATTGATTCATTAAATTTAGTCAAAACAAATGGGTCATTTATTACCTCATAGAAACCATTATTTATTAAAAAATTTCTTAAGTTTAATTCTAAGTTTATACTATCTGGTTTTTTCTTAGTGACAATGTTGAAAGGTTGGGGCTCAATATTATCATAACCATATGTTCTAGCTACTTCCTCAGCAATATCATTGATGGACTTTATATCATCGTATCTATGTCTTGGAACACAGATTAAATTTTCATTAAAAGTAAAGCCCAGTTTTTTTAAGCTAATTTCAATTTTCTCAATACTAATATCAGCACCTATAATTTTATTAATCTTCTCTTGATCGAAATTGATAGTATTTCTTTCATCATTTGAAAGTGAATTCTGGCTTAAATGCTCAACATTTAAAATGTTTGCATGATTTTCTATTATCTTAAGGAATCTTCTTAAAACGTAATCGTGACTGCTTGGATCAGTGCTTCTCTCAAATTTGTAAGCAGCATCGGAATTAACTCCATATTTAATTGTTTTTCCAATTATCTTTTCTGGATTAAAGTAAGCACATTCAATAATTACAGACCTGGTATCTTTTTCGCAAGCAGTGTTTTTACCTCCCATAACTCCGGCAACATTTATTATTTTATTATCTTTGTTGAAAAAAACTAAATCATTTTCTTTGAGATTTATAATTTTACCGATTAAAGTTTCGAACTTTGAATCAAACTTTAAGCTATCAAGAATAATTTTATCTTTTAAAGTAGATTCTTTATAACAGTGTGTAGGCTGACCTGTTTCATAAGATATAAAGTTTGAAACATCAGTAAAAAAATTATTTTTCTTATTATCAAGATCTAAAAAGAAACTCTCAAGTTCTTCATCGTATTCATCAGGTACTTTGTCTATCTCTACCTTTAAAAAAGAAATTTTCGGACAAAAATCTTTTACATTATTTATAAAATTAAGTTTCAAATCATTAAATTTAATCTCTGAAATATTCTTATTTATATCAATATCATAAAAGACATTTAAATCTCTTAGTAAGCCTCTTAAAGATAGGCAATCTCCTCTGTTGGGGGTAAATTCAAAATCAAAAATTTCATTATATATTTCATGCTCGTGACCTAATTGGAATAACTTTTCAGATAGATCATTAATTTCAACACTATTTTTAAAATTTTGTTTGATATGACTAAAGGGGATTTTCATTTGAATTGATCCAAAAAATCTAAATTTGATTTATAAAAATCTCTAATATCACTTACACCATATTTCAACATAGAAATTCTTTCTATACCCAAACCAAAAGCCATACCTGAGTATTTGTAAGAATTAATGTTGCAATTTTCAAGAACAATCGGATTTACAATTCCACAACCTAATATTTCTAACCACTTTCCATCATTTGATAAAATGTCTACTTCAGCTGAAGGCTCAGTAAAAGGAAAATAGGACGGTCTGAATCTAATTTCAACATCATTACCAAATAATGTGTTAACTATCTTTAGCATAAGGTTTTTTAAGTTAGCAAAGCTCACATTTTTATTTATGTAGATACCTTCTATTTGATGAAACATAGGTAAGTGGGTTGCATCATCATCTTTTCTATAAACCTTACCACCTGATACAAAAGCAAGTGGTGGTTTTCTTTTTAACATCCCTCTAATTTGAACAGGAGAGGTATGGGTTCTAAGTAGATTAGATTTATTGCTAACATAGAAAGTATCATGCATTTGTCTTGCAGGATGAGATTTTTTTATATTCAACATATCAAAGTTAAACTTTTCTGTTTCTATTTCGGGACCATAAATTATTTCAAAACCTGAATTAGTGAGAAAATTAAGAATAAAATCTTTTGTTTGATTTATGGGATGAAGAGTTCCCTTGTTTTTGAATATGACTGGGGATTTAACGTCTTTGTAATCTGACATTAATGTACTTTACGTTGAAGCTATATCGACAATTTTTTTAAAAGTTGAATTATCAGATACAGCTATTTCAGATAGAATTTTTCTGTTAAGAATAATTTTTTTCTCATGTAATAAACGAATAAGATTAGAATAAGATACTCCATTTTCCCTCGAAGCAGCATTAATTCTTGCAATCCATAGTGCTCTAAAATTTCTTTTTCTATTTTTTCGATCTCTAAAAGCGTATTGCAGAGATTTTATATTTGACTGTTTCGCTGTTTTAAAAAGTCTACTTCTAGCACCATAATATCCTTTAGCAAGTCTTAAAACTTTTCTATGTTTGTTTCTTCCAGTTACAGCCTTTGTTACTCTTGACATAATTATTTATTTATCAGTTTTGATGCCATTTTCAAAACAACACCATGCAATTTATTTAAACCTCTGTTGTGCCTTTTTCTTTTAGTTGATTGTTTTGTAAGAATATGATTTCTATTTGCGCCTCGGCTCTTAATTGATGAGCCAGTTTTTTTAAACCGCTTTGCTGCACCAGAATGTGTTTTTAATTTGTACCCCATTTGACTATCTTTTTGATTTTACAGGTGAAAGTATCATTAATAACTGTCTTCCTTCAAGAGCGGGCTCCTGTTCAACTTGAGCAATGTCACTTAACTCATCTTGAATTTTTTTTAATAAATTTAGTCCCATTTCACTATTCAGAATTTCTCTTCCTCTAAATCGGACAGATATTTTAGTCTTATCTCCACCAATAATAAAGCTTTTAATCTTTTTTAATTTTATATTGAAATCTCCAACATCTGTAGATGGCCTTAATTTAATTTCTCTGACCGAATTTTTTTTTGTTCTAGATTTTGAGGAAGCTTTATTCTTTTTTTTATAAAAAATATGTTTGCCATAGTCAAGTAACTTACATACTACAGGTTCATTTCCAGTTGGAGACATTTGGACCAAGTCTAGAGATGACTTTTTAGCCTTTTCAATTGCTGTTTCAAAAGAAACTATACCAATCTTTTCTCCGTTTTTATCTATAAGCATTACTTCAGATGCTTTAATGTATTCATTAATCGGAACAGAATTTTTTTGAGAACGACTAATAATATTTGCCTTCTATGAGAAATGTGGGATTAGTAAACAAGATCTATGACGAAAATTTAAGAAATAATACTTTAAACATTTGCTGTAGTTTAAACGAAAATTTTGATATCGCAAATAAATTTTCAAGGTTGGAGAATTTTTTTGTTCCAAACTAAATTATTTAATGTGAAAGACATTCTTTTATTAATCCTAGATTCGTGCCCTTCCCAAAATTCAAAATAATATGGCGTAAATGAATAACCACCCCAAAAACTTGGTCTTGATTCATTATTTATATTTTTTAAAGTTAACTCATAATTTTTAATAACATCTGAATAACTATTAATTTCTTGAGATTGATTTGAGCTTATTGCTAATGCATTTTTCTTAATATCTCTGTTTAGAAAATGTTCATCTGAAATTTTTGAACTTGCTTTTTTAATTTTCGCTTTCATTCTAATTTGTGTATCAATATTGCTCCAATGAAATAAAACTGAAACTTGATCATGGCCTTTAAAATCTAATGCTTTTCTTGATTTAAAATTTGAGAAAAATATCCATTCATCTTCAATGAGATACTTTAGATTTACATATCTTGACTCAACTTCATTATTTTCTTTGTTAAATGAGCTAACTGATATAGCTTCAATATTTTTTTGTTTAGCTTTTAAAGCCTTATCAAAGTATCTTCTAAAGATCTTATATGGTTCTTCTTTTGAAATATTAAGAATTTTTATCATTGCTTTCCTCATAAAATGAAAGTCTTTCAATGTCATCTTCTTCGGTATATTCACCGTACTGGATCTCAATAATATGGCAAGGTCGTTTATTAGGATTTATTATTTGATGCCAACATTCTTTTTTAACTTTAAAAATTTCTCTTTTATTGATCTTTACTTTTTTTGCAGAATCAGGGCTACCCTCACTGAAGTTAACAATACAAGAACCCTTATGAATAAACCAAATTTCATTTCTTTTTTTATGTTTTTGAAAACTCATTCCTTTTTGTGGATCAACAATTAGATTTTTCACTTTTATTCCATCATCAATAAACAGATTAAAAAATTTACCCCATACTCTTGTTTCATTTTCGTATAAGAAATTTTTTAAAATATCACTTGATGAATTAATTTTTTTATTTCCACCAACACCAAATTTGAACTTTACTTTTTCAACACTCATCTCAGGTATATTTAGATTATTTCTATCGCCACCATTACAAAAAATCACTTCATCATCTGGATACATTTTCCTGACCTTTAAAAGTGCATCTATACAACTTCCTATTTGATCATCTTTAAAATTAATTACTTCATCAACCATTTTTAAATTATTTATTACTGCAAATCTGTCGTTATAATGCATTAAGTTTTTTCCTTTTTTATTTATTAACCATTCATCACTATTTAATGCAACTATTAGATAGTCTCCAAAAGACTTAGCAGCTTTTAGATAATCAATATGGCCTGTATGCAATGGATCAAAGCCTCCACTTGCGACAATTATTTTCATCTTAATTTGTATAAATTTTTCATGTTTCTATAAATAGACTCACTAAAATCTTCATGATAAAAGTTGAATCTTTTATGGAATTTACTGATATCTAAGACGCTATTCATTGGTCTAAAAGATACATTGTTCATATTAATGTTATCATAGTCTGTTGTTGATATTGGATAGGGTTTATTTTTGGCATCCAATTTCAAGCACTTTGCTGCTAGATATATTTCATGAGCGAAGTCATACCATGAGCATATTTTATCTCCACAGAAGTGAAAAATTTGATTAGTGTTTTCATTGTGGTTAATTTCTTTAAGAATATGTATAGTTGCATTTGCGAGATCACTTGCGCATGTTGGTCTTCCTATTTGATCATTAACTACATAGAGTTTTCTATCCAAATCTTTTTTGAGAATTAGATTTGAAATTGTTTTAAGGAAATTATCTCCATATTCGCTGTAAAGCCATGATGTTCTGATGATGATATATTTGCACTGCGAATTAATTATAGATTTCTCTCCTTTTAATTTAGAATTTCCATAGCATCCAATTGCAGACGTTGCATGACTTTCTTTGTAAGGTTCTTTTGAAATTCCATCAAAAACGTAGTCTGTTGAAAAATGAACTAGGAGAATTCCAAGTTCAAAACAGATTTTAGAGAGATTTTCAACAGCCAAATGGTTAATTAGAAAAGCTTCTTCAGTATTTTTTTCAGACTCTTCAACCTTTGTATATGCAGCAGTATTTATTACAATTTCATATGAATGTTCATGAAGAAATTTTCTTACTTCAAAAAAGTTTTGGATAGATAATTGACTTTTATTAAGATACCGTACCTCATGATTATAGTATTTAAAACTCTTTTTTAAAGATCTGCCGAGCTGTCCAGAAGAGCCAAGAATTAATATTTTCAAATTTCTATATCTCTTAGGTAAGGTGCGGATTGATCTTTCTCAGAGAGAATTGGTTTGTCTAATGGCCAATCAATTTCAATATCAGGATCATTCCAGTTTATTATGTGAGAGTCAGTTGGATCGTAATAGTCAGTAAGTCTATAAGTGATGTTGGCCACTTCAGAAGTTACACAAAATCCATGTGCAAAACCAGGCGGAATCCAAAATTGATTATAGTTTTTATCTGATAAATAAAATCCAATCCACTTACCAAAATCTTTTGAAGACTTTCTTATATCTACAGCAACATCAAAAATCTCACCTTTAACTACTCTTACGAGTTTGCCTTGAGGATTTTTTTTTTGATAATGAAGTCCTCTCAGAACACCCTTTTTTGAGTTTGAGTGAGAATGCTGAACAAAATTTATCTCTTTTCCAATATATTTTTTAAAGACATTGTCTCGAAAAGTTTCAAAAAAATGACCTCTAACATCGACAAATACTTTAGGCTTAATTAAAAAGCAGTCATCAAACTTTGTTTTTTTAAACTGCATTTTCTATAAGTTTATTTAAGTAATTACCATAATCTGTTTTACTATAACTCTTGGCAGCTTCTTTTAGCTCATCAATCGAAATCCAACCCATACTATATGATATTTCCTCTAAACATCCAATTTTTAAACCCTGCCTATCTTCTATAGTTTTTATAAAATACCCGGCTTCAAGATATGATTCATGAGTACCAGCATCTAACCAGGCAAAACCTCTTCCAAGCTGAATTACTTCTAATCTGTTATTGTCTAAATATATTTGGTTAATATCTGAAATCTCTAATTCTCCCCTTTCTGATGGTTTTAAAGTCTTTGCAATTTCAATAACATCATTTTTGTAAAAATAAAGTCCTGTTATTGCTTGATTAGAAATATATTTTTTAGGCTTTTCAATTATCTTTGATACTTTTTTATTTGAATCAAATTGAATAACACCAAATTTGTCTGGATTTTTTACATGATAAGAAAATATTGTTGCTCCTTTAAGATTTAAGAATGCACTTTGCAATTTGTTTGAAAAACTTTCACCATAAAAAATATTGTCGCCTAGAATTAATGCCACATTATCTTTGCCTATGAAATTTTCTCCAATGATGAAAGATTCAGCTATTCCAGATGGTTTTTTTTGAACTTCATAAGATATTTTCAAACCAAGTTGATTTCCATTACCAAGTAGCGCTTTATAACCGCTTAAATGTAATTCTGTTGATATTATTAATATTTCTTTAATACCAGCAAGCATAAGCGTTGAAAGGGGATAATAAATCATTGGTTTGTCATAAATTGGTAACATCTGCTTTGAAACAGATTTTGTTAGAGGATAAAGCCTAGTACCTAAACCACCTGCAAGTATGATGCCCTTATTCTTTTTCAAGAAAACTCTCCATTATTTTTAATATTACTACTATTATCTAAAATACCTTCCCACCAATTTCTGTTATCAAGGTACCATATTATTGTTTTCTTTAATCCAGAATCAAAAGTTTCTTTGGGTTCCCATTCTAAATCTTGCTTTATCTTTCTATTATCAATTGCATATCTAAAATCATGGCCTGGTCTGTCGTCGACAAATTTTATCAATTCACTGAATTTTTTTATATTTTTTGGTTTCGTTTGTATCAGTTCATCTAGTATGTGACAGATTTTTTTCACAACCTGTATATTCTGCAATTCATTATTAGCTCCAATATTAAAAGTTTGAGAATTATTGGCCTCTGTAAGAACTTTATACATAGCCCTCACGTGGTCGTCTACGTGTAACCAATCTCTTATTTGATTTCCATTTCCATACACTGGAAGATCTTCACCCATAATAGCCTTTATTAACATCAATGGTATTAGCTTTTCAGGAAATTGATAAGGACCATAATTGTTTGAACAATTTGAAATAACATAAGGTAGGTCATATGTTTTCCCCCATGCTCTAACCAAAAAATCTGAGCCCGCTTTTGATGCAGAGTATGGAGAATTTGGTTTATATGGAGAGTTTTCATTAAAACTAGGCTCTTTATTATCAAGTTCTCCAAATACCTCATCAGTCGATATGTGATGAAATCGGTGCTTTTTCTTGTCGATTTTACCAAATTGTGACCACTGTCGTTGCGCACATTCAAGAAGATTATATGTGCCTATTATATTTGTTTGAATAAATTGATCTGGATTTGCTATTGATCTATCGACATGAGACTCTGCTGCTAAGTGCATAACATAATCTGGTTCATATTTTAAAAAAACCTCTTTTAATCTATTTTTATTACATATATTTACTTCCTCAAAAAAGTATCTATGTTTTTTAATGATGCTGTTTGGTATAGATTCAAGATTAGCTGCATAAGTAAGACAGTCGAGATTAATTACCTGATTTTCAGTCTCAGACAATAAAAATCTGACCAGAGCACTTCCAATAAAACCAGCTCCTCCAGTTACAAGAATTTTTTTACTCAATACAATCTCATTTTTGATGATGCTTCCCAAATTGGGATAGCATGACTTTGAGGCAAGTCGATCTTTTGATTTGTTATTATCCAACCTCTTTCGCTATGTCCACCATTTTTTACTGCAATAAAGTCGATTGAATTTTCTAGGTTAACCTTAACATCATTAAATATTAGGTTAGGTTTATCTGAAGAACCTGAATATGAAAATGTAGCAAATAAGGTGCTTCCATCTCTTTCAATAGCTTCAAATGCATTATATAAATTTAAGCCATCCTCTACGTTAATATTTTTTAGTATATCTTCAGATTTTTTTGCAAAGCCTTCGTTATCAAAAATTAATTCAAAATCTCTTGTCATTCTTGGATTGCAACTAAAATCATATTTTAAAAATTTAGATAAAATTTTCTTGTGGTCTTTAAATCTCCAATAATTTATTGGCTTTTCAAAAGGTTCTTGCGTTAAACCAGTAATAAACCAAACCTCATCATTAGAGTCAAGTTTTTTTAAAAATTCATTAAACCCTTTATCATAAATCTTTATACATTCTAGTATCGGATCTTTCTTTGGGTTTGCATACCATTCAGGATTACTGCCCTCGATATATTTTGAGCTTAACAAATAATGGTGCTGAGTGTGAGCAAGACCATTGAGGAAAATAATTGAGAAATCTAATTTTGATTTCTTTGCTCTAAAAAAAGAATAATTTAGGAAAAAAATATCAAAATGAGCAGCTAATTCATCACGAGATCTTTTGAAAAAAGATAATAAAGACATAATGATATTTTTAAACTTGAATGGTCTAAAAATTAAAAAAAATACCCCAATGAAATCTTTAACTGTGATCTTCATCCTTGCATTATTATTGACTATGCTGGATATTGCGCTTGACACAAATCTGGACGAAATACTTTTATCACAATCAGTTTTGGTCCATGCATCTGGAATAAAAATTTTTGCATTTTTTTCAAACTTGTGATTCATAGCGCCAAAAACACCAACTTTTTTGTTGTTATTAATAATTTTAGAAATAAATGATTCATGATTATTTTTTGTACAATCACCTAAATGAAAAACTTTATGTTTGTCAAAAGGTAACTCAGTATAAAATGAATACCATTGAATCCAAGGTTCAAGATTTTTATATTCTTTTTCTGATACTGTTTCGAAGAACGAAGGCATATTTATGATTTTTCTAAAACCTGGTAAGTCATACTCAATTGAGTATTTCTTTATTAAATCAAAATTTGCTTCATTGAATTGAATAATATATTTTGACATAGGATTAGATTTCAATCTTATAATTAAGTTCTAATTATATATTAAAATTTAAAAATCAATAAAGTAAAACATTAGCTCGTGAATGAACTTAGTAAATTAATTTTGGGAATTACCTCCGTAATAGTTGCATCCTATTCAAAAATTTTAATACTCTTACCAATCTTGTTTGTAATCTATTCTATATACTTATTAATTAAAGATAATTTAAAAACCAGAAAATTGCCTTATAGGTTTTTTTGTTTTTTACTAGCGATGAGTATTATTGATAGATACGATATTTCATATGGAATTATAAATATCTTCTATATTTCACTTTTAATTTTTCTAATTTATCAATTTTTTGTCATTTATCTTTCAAGTGGATCTTTAAATTTAATTTGGTTTTATTTTTTGATGCTATCAATATCAATAGTTTTAATGATATCAGTGAGACCAATAATTAACACTGAAGATGTTTTCAAATGGATTTTATTGTTATGCATGCCTATATTAATTTTAGTAATTGATTACAAAATAGACCTTAAAAGATTTTTTTTATACTTAAAAGATATAAATATTTTTTTAGTTGGTATTGGGCTTGGTCAGTTGCTTGCAATAGCTGGATATATTCCCTTCTCAAATGCATCTGGTTTAGATATGGAATATCATGCAGTAAGACCAACGGGTCTAAGTTCTGAACCAACCTGGTATTCACAACAACTGGCAATTTTGTTAGGAATAAATATGCTTTCTGGAATAAGACTATCAAAAATTTTCTATTTAATTTCTATATTAAGCGTTTTGATAATATTTTTGTGCTTCACAAGAGGAGCATATATAGTTGTGTTTACTTTATTGTCATTTTTGATTTTAAAAAATTTGCGTTACTCTTTTCATAAACCTATAACTTCAGCATCAGTAATAGTATTTTTATCATTTTTAGTTTACTCATTTTACCCTTTGTTAGCTGATACTGAATTAAATCTCAACATCATACAAAAATTTCTTTTTCAAGATGCATCTGCTAGTGCAAGAATAGAGGGAATAATTTATACAATAAATTTTTGGCTGGAAAGGCCCTTTATTGGGCATGGATTTTCTTACAACATCTTAATGGTAACATCTGAAGGCACTGCAATTAATCAAAAAATTTTCAATTCCTTTTTAGGGTCATTAGCAACAGGAGGGCTTCTTCTTTTTAGTTTATACCTCATTGTATTTCTTTATTTATTTATCCATTCATTAGAATTATATTTATTGAACAGTAATTACTCAGCATTATTTATTGTTACCTCATACTTTTTACTATCGTCTGTAATGCCATTTGCATATTCATTTTTTGGAATATTTACTACAATGATTTTGGCGGTATTATGTATAAAAAATAGCTTAACAAAAAATGAAATGTAATCTTTGCGAAGTTGGAAGCTTTAAAAGAATTTGTACTTTTAGAGATACTCCAATAGTAAATAACTATAAAAAAGAAAAGTTTTTTGTAAAAAAAACAAATAGTGAAATCCTATTTTGCGAAAATTGTCAAAGCATTAAAAATTCTCATGACATATCACCATCTGAAATTTTCGAAAACTATTCATATGCGTCTTTTCAAACCAATTTGTTAGATCCAATTGAGTCATTCATTTATCAAATATGTCAAAGTAAAAATGTCAATAATATTTTAGAAGTTGGATGTAATAATGGGCTTTTTCTGGAAAAGATATATGATTCATCAAATATTGATATTGCAACGGGAGTAGACCCAAGCGCCCCAAAGGAAAACAAGGATGGGATTAACTTCATAAGTGAGTTCTTTGATGAAAAAGTTATAAAAAATCATGGGCTAGCAAGAAAATTTGATTTGATTATAGCCAGGCATATGTTTGCGCATGTCCCAAAACCAGAAAAGATTGCAAAAGAATTATCTAAATGTGCCTCTGAAAGTTCTTACATTTATATTGAAAACGCAGATTTAGTTAATACAGTGACTAAAAAAGATTATTCCCAGTTATATTTGGAACATTTTTATGCTTTGTCTCCTAAATCAATTGAAAAAATATTTTTAAGATATGGCTTCGTAATTGAAAAGGTTATAAATTTTAATATTCATAATGGCTCGTTTGGGGTTTTATTGAAAAATAAAAATATTTCTAGCATCAATGACATTAAACAAAAATATTATGATGGAATATATCTTAAGAAAGATATTGAGAGCTGGTTAGACAATTGTCGCCTCTTTTTTGATAAATTTAATTCAAAAAAAAATTATATTTGGGGAGTAACTGCTAAAACTGTAATGATGTTGAATATGCTTGATATAAATACCAAAAATGGTAAACATATTTTTGATGGTGCATTTGACTTTACAGAACAAAAAATAGGTTGTTATGTTCCTGGAACAGACATTTTGATATCAGATGAACCAATTTCAAAAAGTAATGATGACCTTAATATAATGATTGGTGCCAGAAACTTTGGTGACGAGATAAAAATAAAAATTAAAAATACATTTTCTAATTCAAACGTCATAGCTCCGCCTTTTTGAATAAAGCTTTCTTAAACTTTCTAAACAATTGTGGTTTATATTTTTTCTCTCCTTATCAAAAATCCAACCCCACTTGTTGTAAAACTTAATAACTGAAATAGCATGATAGATCATGACCCTGATTTTCTTATGTGATTCTCTTCCGAGTTTATGTACAACATGTATTTGAGGATATATAACTGTTCTATATTTCTTATGTACTCGTCTAGAAAAATCTATATCTTCTTGATAAAGAAAAAATCTTTCGTCAAAAAATCCAATATCTTTAAAAACATTCATTCTAACTATCGAAAATGCACCACATATGAAAGGTATTTCTAGTTCTTTATCATATTTATAGTCATTAAGTTCATATTTAAAAAATTTTGCAGCAGGTTTTAAAAAAAATCTACAAAACTGCGACACGGCAGATGGCAATAACCTTGCAGAAGGATATAAATTTCCATCAGGAAATGTAATTTTAGGTCCAAGCATTCCAACATTTTGATTTTGCTGAAGAAAGTTATAAGATTTTTCGATTATTAATTCATTAAATGTAATATCTGGATTACAAAAAATATGATATTTGTAAGAAAAATGCTTAGTAACATAATTGACTGCAATATTTTGAGCTGATCCATACCCGATATTATTTTCGTTCTGAATTAAATGAATCCGTGAATCATTCAGTTCAATGTTAACTGGCTTTCCATTGTTTACTAAAACTATTGTTCCAATCATTTTGCTGTTGAGTAGACTTTGCAAACAATTTCTTAAATCATCCTTATTAGTGTTAAAAATTACAACTGAAGCAGAAAAGACCATGATTTAAAATTTTTTCAAAAGCTCAGCTAAGTTTTCAAGTGAGAATTCTTTTGCAGTTTTATATGCATTAGAAGAAATATTTTTTCTTAAAAAATCATTCTCTTCAATTTTTGTAATCTTATTAATTAATTCTTTAATGTTCCTAGGCTCAAAAATTAAAGAATTTATCTCATTATTTGCATAGTTAATAATGCCTTGATTTTTTGCAATCATAGCGATCCTGCCTGAGGCCATTGCTTCAAGAGCAGGCAAACCAAATCCATCAAACTCACTGGTAGAAATAAATATGTCCAAAGATAAATAAAAATTAGAGAGCTCAAAATCATCTCTTGAGGTTTGAATTTCAATGTATTGATCAACTTGTGAATCCAAAATATTTTCTTCTATCAGTTTCATTTCATCCTCAAAAATAATAGCTTTAAAAATATACTTAGTTTTATTTAACTTTTTTACCATATTAACAAAATCTATTGATCTTTTAGAAGGATGAGATCGTAAAATTGTGCCTATAATAATCTTTTCTTTATTGAACAAAGGTTGAGATGAATCGCTAAAAAAGATCTTTTCTACACTTGGTTTTATTACCTGTTTAGATATTCTTTTATAGATATTCTTACTCTTGTATCTATCTTTAAAATTTTTTAAAAGATCTTTAGAAGAAAAATAAATTTTTTTATATGGAAAATATGAACCTAGATACTCAAATAACACAAAAATAGAATTATAGAGATCAAAAAGTCTGCCAGATTTATTTTTAAAATTCATTTCAAATAGCTTATAGTCGTCCGCCTGACTAAATCTATATACTTTACAACCAAACAAAAGCCAAACAAATGGCATAAAAAAAGGATCTGAAATAATTATTTTTGATTTAGAAAAAAAAGCACGACAGTAGAATATAGTATAAAAAATTGAAAAATAACTAAGAAAATAATTCTCCTTTTTAAAATTTAAAGGGTAAAAGCATTTTGCATTTGTCTCATTAAAAAAAGAAGAGTCTGTTTTTTTAGAAAATATATAGTTAACATTTTTGCCATTTTGTATAAAAGCATCTCCCATTTGCCTTAAAACTCTGAGACCACCTCCTTGTTTATTACTAATTGCGAGAATTGTTATATCCATTTTGTGTGATTTTTATATTTCTTAAAAAATATGAGCTAATTAATACAAATAAAATTAAGTTGGTGGTTAATAAAGAAATTATTAAACTCATACTAATGTCAATAAAAAGCGAAAGTAACAAAAAGGTAAGGAATGAAATAATTATTGATAAAATCGTATATTTTATTGCAATAAGAGGTTCTCTTGATGAATTGTAAAAAAAATAAAAAGGTAGAATAAGCAATCCTACAAAGCCTGAAATAGTTCTGTAAGCAATTATATCTTTAGAATAATAAAAATTGCTTAAAAAATTTTTTAAAAATAAATCTGATATTGGTATCCATATTAAAGAAAGCAATATTATGGTGAATAATAAATAAAATGTAAGCTTTTTAATTATAAGAATATTCTGAGTATTATAAAGCTGATTTGAGGATCCAAAATTTTTAGCAATTAGTGGTATCAAAATCAAACCCATTAAACTACCAAAGATGCTTATTCCTCGAACAAATATATGTGATGCTGAATATATTGTAAATTCATTAAAATAAAAAAATCTTATAAGAACAAAATCCCATGTGTCTTTTATTAAAACTAAAAAATTAAATAGCAGTAACGGAATACCTTCTTTAAAAAGATATAAAGATTTATCGATTAAATTTCTTGATACGTGATGCGTGAATATGCTGTAGGGAAAACAGATTAATATATTTGCAATTGATCCAACACACAAGCTTAAAATTAAACCAACAATTCCATACTTTGGGACAAATATTAAAGAACAAAAAATTAATAAAAACCCATCTAAAAGCATTGCCAGTGATGACCTTTTAATCTCAAATCTCGCCCTTGACTGTAGTAGAAACAAGTTTCCAAGATTGATTAAAGAAATATAAATAAGAGTTGGAATAACTAATTCGCTTTTATTAAATATAAATAATAAAATTGATAAAAAAACTGTAGCAATAAAATAGTTCATGATTGCAGGTGATATCAAATTGTTAATTCCATGCCTATTATCATTACCAAAAGAAATAGCAATTTCTCTGTGCATAGCTTGTGGAGATCCAAGCTGCAGGAATAAGCTGTATTGCAAAATTAGTGCAATACTTACCCATTCTGAGTAAAGTTCAGGTGATGAGTAAGTCATGAAGATTAAAACCGACAAGAATCGAAGGAATTGGTTAATACTTGATGATGCTAGAAGATAAAAATTTTTATTCATCAAAACTAATTAATTATTTGTTAAATTTTTTCGTTCAAATATTTTAATTTTATACCCCTCTCTCATTGGGCTGATGAAAGAAATGATTTCCTTGAATCCTGATGATAGCAGAATTGATCTATAATCACTTTGATTTCTATAGTTTGATGTCTGATTATAAGAAAAAATATATTTAACATTGCAGTCATTTATAAATTTAATCAATTTTTCCAGTTCAATTGCGCTTATTTCTGGGAAACTATCTTGATTTACAGCAAATTTTATATTTTTTGGTTCCAAATTATTAATATATTCTGAAGGAAGATATGTATGTTCATTGCCTAACAAAAGATTTTGATTAATTAAAAATGGAGCTAAATCAATCATGTTTAAATTATGTTTACCTATCTCACTAAGCATTAAAGAAAGAGTTCCAGTTCCACTGCCTATTTCGATAAAATTTTGATTTGTTTTACCAATAAAGCCTTGTATCACCTCAAAAAAGTATAGGTGATCTAAAAAATCAATGGGGATTTCAAACTCTGAAATTCTAAATCTATAAAATTGTTTAATATCAATTGTTTTAGATAATTGTTCAAAAACACTTTTAATTTCTAATTTTGCTTTAATAAGTTTGGAATGAATACCTAAATTTGGTTGAAATTTATTTGGTAGAGGAATGAAGTTTTTATGTATCATAAAATTATATAGTTGATGATGTTGCCTTATGGCAGCTCTTAGTCTAAAAAAGGGATTTTTTAGTAATGATGAGTCATCTGCACCAATTGCTAGACTAGAGTTATGATAATTCTCATAAAGTTCTTTTAATTTTATGGAATGATTTGACTCAATCAACTTTAATACATCTATAGTGTTGTTTCTTACTATTTCTTTCCATATTTCTGAAACAATATCCAAAGTATGTTTATGAGAATATCTTCGATAATGATTGCTAATAAATTCTTTAATTTGACCTTCAGAAATATCTTTTTTATTTGGCTTTTTTAAATTGAAAAAATAAAAAAAGATAGTATTAAGCTTAAAGGTAGACAATATTATATTTTCTTTAGTTATCTGGAGCCTTTTATAGAGCCATCTAAAAACTCTGATAATATAATTCATATTTTTTCAGGAATTATGATGATTTATACTTCTCTTCTGCTCTTTTAAAAAGAACAAAAATCAAGCTTAAAATAAAACCAATAATGAAACCAAAAATTGTAATTATAGCTCTTGGTGGTCCAACTTTTTTATGATTTACTCTAGGAGAGTCGATGTAAGAAAAAACAAAATCATTTGAAGTTCCTGCAGCAAACTCTGTCTGAAGCTCAGACAATATGCGCATAGAAACATTTTCCATAAGAACAGGATTTTTTAGAGTAGAGAGTTCCTTTTTATAAAAAACTATTGCTTTTTTTGCATCTTCTAATTTTAAGTCTCTTATATAATAATTTATATTTTCTTTATATAAATCCAACAAGAATTTAGCTGCAAATGGAGATTCATGATAAGTTGTCAGCTTTACATGATTAGTAGTGTTATCTAATTCTATTAAAAAAGATGATAAATAGTTTTTGTAGGAATTAATAAAAAAATTCTTATCTTTCTTCAAAAATTTATTATTTTTATATACGTTATCGTCAAATATAATTATGTCAGAATTTTTATCGAATCTTTTTACAGCATTAAGAAGTGGAAGTAAACTATCATCTTTATCAATAAGGTACTCAAAAAAATCTTTAGATTTAATTGCTTCAATTGACAAATTAATTAAATTTCCGCTTTCAGATACTGAAATTCCTAGACCAGTTAAATTTGCGAGACCCGATAATGGTAAGTTATTTGAATTTTGGACGTCTTCATTTTTTGAATAAAGGACTGATTCGGAACTATATTTATTTGGTATGGTAAATGAATAAATGGCGAAAAATACTGATAGCAAAAATGAAAATGCAAATAAAAGTAACCTATTTTTCCAGATCAAGGATGACAATTCCAGAATATTTAAAGATTTACTAACCATTTGTGCTTATATAATACCTAAACATAATAAATCATTTTAAAATTATTTAATATTTTAATTTAAAAATTCTCACTAACATTAAATTACTAGGTTTCATCAAGGCAAAAACTCAAAATTAAACTTTTTATTTACTTCAATTCCAATTTTTTTATATGGCATTCCAGGAAGTAAATAACCAAAATATTTTGTATTGGTTTTTTTTAGGCTCTCACATACTAATGGAACTGAGCTACATGGATGAATACAATAGTTGAATTTATTTGTCTGTAAATATAATTCTGCGCTGTATTTGTTTAAGTTTTTAAATCCAAGAGTTTTATAAAAATTAAAATTATCAATTGGTTCTGCAGGATGCATACAAATGTATTTATTTTCGACAACGTAATTCGACTTCATATAATTTATATGTTTCTCTATAATTCTGAAATACTCATTTTTATGAATTCTTTTTGATTGAACTGCATGATTTGAACAAAAAAGTAATGAATTGTTAGAAGCAATTTTATTGAAATGATGTTGATCTGACTTTATTATTTTTTTGTAGAAAGAGAAAACTTCACTACATATATTTGAAGTTCTTTTCTTGATGCTGCATAAAAAGTTAGGGTCCAAACAACTAAAATATTCATCATACTTTTTACTAAGTCCAAGCTTAAGCTTATCGTTTAAATCATAATCAATACCAATATATTTATATTGTAAATATTTCAGAAATACGAATCTTTGTTTTACTTTTAAACAATTTATAAGTCCATCATCTATTAAAATTAATTTTTTTATATCAAAAATATTTTTTATGATTGTATGATTTATGCCAAAATTAAATTGTGAAATGAGTACATCTATATGACTAATTTTAAATAGTATTTCTTTCTTAATTCTTTGAACTAAATTTTTATTAAGGCTTCTTTCGTTAATCGTTTCAAAAAAAAATTCATTTGATTTAATTTTTCTAAGTTTAAGTATGTTTTCTATATGCTTCCATTTTAAAAATAATGGCTTTCTATGAATTAAGAAATAAATCTTATCATTATTGCTGTTGAAGCCATTTTTTTTTGCAGCTTCAATTGCACATATTACGTTATGAAATGATCCAACCTGAGCAAGATAAATCATAGTATATTATGATAATTCTTATACCAATCACAGAATATAGAAATACCAGTTTCGATATCAGTTTTAGGTTGGAAGTTTACATATTTAGAAATTTTAGACAGATCAGCATATGTTTGTATAACATCTCCATCTTGCATAGGAAGGAAATTTATTTTTGCTTTCATATTAAGACTTTTTTCAATTGTCTTTATAAAGTCGTTTACTACAATAGGTTTGTTATTTCCAATGTTAAAAATCTCAGATCTTTTTTTATCAATAGTTTTATTTAAAATTAATGTCATGCCATCGATAATGTCATCTATGTATGTGAAATCTCTTTTAAGCAAACCCTCAGCAAAAACATTTATAGGTTTATTTTCAAGTATGTTTTTGGTAAATAAATAATAAGCCATATCAGGTCTTCCCCATGGGCCATACACCGTAAAAAATCTGAGACCAGTTGTTGAAAAATCATATAAATGTGAATATGAGGATGCCATAACTTCATTTGATATTTTTGTTGCCGCATATAAGCTTATTGGTTTATTAATGTTTTGGCTTTCTGAGTATGGAATATTATCACTATTACCATACACGCTAGAACTGCTCGCATAAATTAAATGAGGTATCTCATAATTTCTTACAGCTTCAAGAATATTCATAAATCCAATTAAGTTTGAGTCTAGATATGATTGAGGATTTGTAATTGAGTACCTCACTCCTGCTTGTGCAGCAAGATTCACCACTGTATCAAAATTATTATTTTTAAAAATTTCTTCTAGTTGTGATTTGTCACAGAGATCTATATTTTTACAGATGAAATTTCTGTGATTAACAAATTTATTCAATCTTGAATATTTTAAATCGACATCATAATAGGTATTAAAATTATCAATACCTAAAACCTGATTTCCATCCTTTATTAATTTTTTTGATAAATGAGATCCAATGAATCCTGCTGCACCAGTAACAAGTATTTTCAATTTTTACACCATTAGCTAATTGTAATCTTGAGGTTCCCATCTTCCACGATAATTTATCACTGTATCCTCTTCTATTGATTGATAACCATTTCCTTTATCTGTAATGGAGTTTGATGCAGTATTAATATTTATGCACATCTCGTTAAATTCTTTAGGATCTAATGCAAACTTATTATCTCTGCCAGGTAGATTTTTATCGATGGTAAAGTGTTTCTCAACTACTGTCGCGCCATTAAGTATTGCAAGAGCTGGAACAATTGTACTTTGTGTATGGTCGCTATAGCCCACGGATGAATGCATTTCTTGAAGCCAATTTATTCTATTTAAATTTGCGTTTTCATCAGCACATGGATAAGAGGAGACACAATGCATTAAATTAAAATCAGCATCACCATTTTTTAAAATTTGTACTGCATCTAAAACATTATCTTCTGTAGAGGCACCAGCTGAAAAATAAATATAATCAAAATTTGTTGAACAAAATTCAATAAGTTTTTTATTTGTTGTTTCATGGGATGGAATTTTAATATTTTTGATTCCAAGATCTGATATAACATTAGCCCCAATTGTGCCAAAGACACTAATTAAAAAATTACATCCAATTTCAGTAGAAATTTTCTGTAATTCAGAAATCTTTTCAATTGTCAGTGCAGCCTTATCATAAATCTCTCTTCTTCCATCCGTATCCCAAACGCCACTTTTAAGATGAGCCGGATCCCAGTACTGAAATTTAACAGTATTTGCGCCATTTTCTCTAGCACTTTTTATCATTTCTGCTGCAAGAGAAATATCACCCATATGATTCCAGCCTATTTCAGCAATAATTTCTATATTATTAATTTTATTCATAATCTTTTAATGGTACCCGGAGCCGGACTTGAACCGGCACGAAGTTGCCTTCGAGGGATTTTAAGTCCCTTGTGTCTACCAATTCCACCACCCGGGCATTAGTAAATTGCTATTCTAAATCAATTTTATAATTTACTCCTTGTTCTTTTTCTCTTTCGTCGAGCTCATTATATTGCATTCTAATGCTATTATTAATTCTGATTACTTCTTTTAATAATGAAAATTCTTTATCTATATCCTTTGATAATGCTAACAGCGCTGCCGTATCTTTTGGAAAGCATGCTCCACCAAAACCTAGCCTGCCATCGTGACCAGGAACATCCATATGTGATTCACCAATTCTTTTATCCGAATTAATCATAGTTATAAATTCATCCCATTTGATGGCAGGAGTTAGAGCCTTGTAAATATCATATAGTTGATTAAAAAATATAACCTTTGATGCTAAAAAAGTATTTATTGAGTACTTGACCAATGAGGCTGAAATAACATCTGTTTCATAAATATCATCAATCTTACAATTAGAATGATTTTTGTAGAGTTCTGTCACTCTCTTAAGATCATCTGACTCTCCGCCTAAGATTAAAGAATTTGCTTTAACAAAATCTTCATTTGCTGTTTTTTCTCTTAAAAACTCTGGGTTATACACAAAGTGCTTATGGGATTGTGATAACTTTTCAATAATATTTGGCAAAACAGTACTTTTTATGATTACGATTGATTCACTAAAATCTTTATTTATCTCAACAAGAACTTGTTCAATAATTGAAGAGTCTTGATTTCCATCTGAATTCATTGGAGTAGGAACACATATAAATATAAATTCAGGATTGTGGTATTTTAAATTACCAATTGATGTATCTAATTTAGGATCAATAATAATCTTCTCAATATCTCTCTTAAAGCCATAATCAACAGCTTTACCAACGAAACCATAACCAACAATACCAATTTTCATTGTTTTTCCAAAGAAGTAAGATTAACTATTCTATCAAAATAACATCTAAAAATTGTATAATTTGAAACAAAATTAAATAGCTAACCAATATGCCAAAAACAGTTTCAATAATTATTAGGGGTAAAAATGAGGAAGATTGGCTTGGGTTGTGTCTAAAAAGCATCCATGAGCAGACTTTTAAGGATTTTGAAGTAATTTATGTTGATAATGAAAGTGATGACGCATCTATTCAAATTGCTAAAGAATATGATGTTGACAAAATAAAGAAAATTAAGAAATTTCTTCCTGGTAATGCCATAAATCAAGGCATCAAAGTCAGTAATGGAAAATATATAGCAATTATATCTGCGCACTGTATTCCGAAAGATAAATTCTGGTTAAAAAGATTAGTTTCTTCAATAAAGAAAAAGAATGTTGCTGGGGTATATGGAAGACAGGCTCCCCTTCAAAGCACAAGCTCAGATGATGCACGAGATTTGTTGATTACTTTTGGAAACGAAGACAGAATTCAAACAAAAGATCCATTCTTCCACAACGCTAATTCAATTATTAAGAAAGGTGTGTGGGAGAAAATCAAATTTGATGACAAAATTACCAATATTGAGGATCGTGATTGGGCAAAAAAGGTGCTTAATCAAGGATATAAAATTAAATATGACTCCAGTGCATGCGTTTATCATTTTCATGGTCTTCATCAACATAATAATCATAGTTCTTTTAGAGCATCAGCAGTGAATAGTCTTATTCAGAAAATAGATAATGATGATTCTATGTTGCCAACTTGGCTTGAAACTAGAGAAAGAAAATGCCCAATAGTTTTCTACGGAAATGTTAAAGAAATAAAGAAAACTATCGATAAATATTTTGATTTAAATAAAACCATAGATAATGTTAATTATTTTTATTACGGAACAAAAAATCCTAAAATAAAAAATATTACATTTTTAAAAAGAAATGTCTCAAGAAAGGCTCCCTTTAATAAATTTACTAAAGATATCCTTAATCTATTGAATAAAAAAGATGGTTTTAAAATTGAAGCAATAGCATTTGTAGATCTAACCTATCAAAACTTCATTAAAGATTCATATATAAAAAATAAAGAAAAAGTTTTTAATAATAATGTTCATCTTTCAACATTTGCATACATTGATAAGGGAGATATTTGGACAAAAAATGGTAATCATATATCTCCAATTAAACAGATGTTTGATTCTAAAACTCAATTTTTAAGAGTTGTTTTTGGTCAGAGTTCGATTTTAAGATGTTCTTCAATCAGAATTAAACAATCTAATGTTGCAGATGGTTTTGCTCATACTTTTAGTGATATTAAATATTTAATCAGATCTTCCTAATGTTATTAAGTGAAACTGATGGTATTGATTTTGAAAAAAAGATTTCAAATGTAAATTTCTTTGTCATTGATACAAAAATATCCTCCGGAAAAATGTACGGTCAAGCAGACAATATCAAGCCTATAGGATATGTAACAATTTCTTGTGAAAATGTAACAGGTATTTCCGAAATATATGCTTCAACATATATATCTCATGGGATTAAATCTATATACGAATACATGGCTTTTGTATTGAATAATAAGACCCTAAACGATGCTATAAAAATATTTGATAATTTCTCAATACCCTTTGTTTCTAGAAACGGTTTATTTAGAGCATGCTTTGGCTCACTAGAAAATGCGTTTTATGATTTATGCGCAAAACTTGAAAAAAAACCTTTATACCAAATCTTAGGATCAGAGATTAATTTTCCTAGAATATATGCCTCTGGAGGGTCAGTCATATGTTCTCAAGAAGAAATAAAAAAGGAAAGTGTTGAGGTTTTAGACTTTGGATTTCAAGGATACAAAATTAGAGTTGGATTACAAGAATGGGACGTAGATCAAAATAGAATTCGAGCAATGGGTGACTCATCTTTAATTAAGATGGTGGATGCGATTAATGGTACAAGGATTCCTGCATGGAATCTTGGTGAAGTTGAAGAAAAAATTCCATTTTTAGAATCGCAAAATATATATTGGCTTGAAGAACCCTTATATCCAGATGAATATACAAATCATGCCAAATTACAAAATAAATGCTCATTTCACATTGCTGCTGGTGAAGCATATAGTGGATATGGAGAATTTAAAAACCTCATTGATATTGGAAAAATAGATATTATTCAATTTGATGCTTGTCACTCAGGAGGGATATCTCTTTGCAAAAAAGTTTCTGAATATGCTGAAAAAAACAAAAGAAAAAATGCTATTCATGTCTGGGGTTCTGCAGTTGCCATAAATACAAATTTTCATATGGCTATTGCATTTGCGAATATAGATTTTCTTGAAAAACCTCTTATTGAGCTAGAAATTGATAAAAAATTAAATCAAGAATTTGTTGATTTGAATGTATTGAAAAATACTATCTTAGATAAGCCGGGTATTGGAATAGAAATTAGTGATTTTAAAGAAATAGAAACTAGTACTGATTTTGGTTTCGAGTATAGGTGGTAACGTGTTAGTAATCTCTGATTGGAATAAAGATCTAAAAGCGTATTCAATTCCTCAGGACATCATTTCATCAATTGAAATAATTACGGGTTCAAATAGTTTTAAATTTGTTGATGAAGCATACGAAAAAGAAAAAGTGACTTGTTATTTTGGGAATATTCCAAATCAAGTCCTCCTTTCAGAATTCAAAAATTTAAAATGGGTTCACTTTGGTTCAATTGGTATTGATAAATTAAGTCATGAATTTATATCAAGAAATTCATTGACCATCACCAATGGAGCAAAAACAAACAATAGCGGTGTAACAACTTATTGTATAGGTGAATTATTTAGAAGTTGTAAATCTGGATTCATCTCCAGAGCATGTAATGATGAAGACGAATTGAATCGAAATCACTTTAATAAATTTTATGATTTTATGATTGACTATTGTGATATCAATCTTTGTATTTTTGGTTATGGAGACATTGGCAAAGAAATAACTAAACTATTAAGTCCAATTGTTAATAAAATAAATATTGTAACAAGAACCAAAAGGAACAACTTTGATAATGTAAATTTTTATAAAATTAGTCAAATTCGTCAAGCAACTAAAGATATAACTCATGTTATAAATGTTCTCCCTTTACACGAAGAAACTAAAGGCTTATTTAACTATAAATTATTTCATAATTTGGATAATGTTTATTATATTTGTGCAGGAAGAGCTGAAACTCATATCAATAAAGATGTTTTAGAAGCTTTGGATAATAAATTTTTGAGAGGAGCTAGTTTAGATGTATATGGACTACCTAATGGTGAAATTCAGCAAGATTTCTTAGATAACAAACAAATCCATTTATCGCCACATATTTCCGGATGGACTTCAAATTTCTGGCCGAATCAATCTGAATTAATCTTATACAATATAAATATGTTTAGAAAAAATAACTATAACAAAATGAAAAACTTAGTATATTGTAAAGGCTCAAAACTCAATGAATAAGCCGAAGATATTAACTATTATTCCAGCTCGAAAAGGGTCAAAAGGAATTCCTTTTAAAAATAAAAAAAGAATATTGGGGAAACCTTTAGTTGAATACAGCATTGAGATAGCGTCAAAGCTTCCAGATAATTATTATCCCTATATCAGCACAGATGATTCCGAAATAATTGAGCTTACAAAAAAATATAAAATTAAATCTAATGGGATAAGGCCAGCTGATTTATGCTCGGATAATGCTTTAACATTAGATGTCTTAAAGTATGAGATTGACATTATTGAAAAAAATGAAAATATTGATTTTGATGCTGTTCTTTTGTTACAACCTACTTGCCCAATTAGAAAATTAGATCATATAAAAGAAATAGAAGATATTTTTATAAAGAATGGGATGCTGTCATCGGTTGTTAGCATAAAAAAAATTGGGGCAGAGCATCCTTTGAGAATGAAGATAATGTCAGATAAAAATAATCAAATCATGAACTATGTTAATCAGGGATTTGAAGATATGAGACCGAGACAAGAGCTTCCTCCAGTATTTATTAGAAATGGTTCTGTTTATCTTACTCCTGCTGAATCAATAAGAAAAAAGGTTAGCATTGTTACTGAAAAAGCATTCGGTTTTGAAATGAACGAAAAGTATTCTGTAAATATAGACGCATACCAAGATTTTCTAATTGCTAAATACTATCTGGAGGCTGAAGCCGGAATCGAACCGGCGTAAACGGCTTTGCAGGCCGCTGCATAACCACTCTGCCATCCAGCCTAAAATTATTGCTATTGTATATTCCTAATCAACAAATGTGGAACTTAATTTTTAAAAGTGTTTACCGTGTAAAGATATCCAGTATAAATAGTTATTAAAACAGCAATGATCATTAAAATGTCTGCGATTATTACTAACAACATTAAATCAAAAGCTAAAGCAAAAAGATAAACAGAAATTGTAAATAACTGCATAGATGTTTTTATTTTTGCAATATATGTCACTCTTGTAGCATTTTGATTATTATTTCTTGAATTATAATCTCTAAGAGCGCTTACCCAGATCTCTCTTGTAATTATCAATGCTCCTGCAAACCCAACCCAGTAACTAGATAAATCTAGAGCGAGCCCAAAAAAAAGGAAAACAATTAATATCTTATCTGCAATAGGATCAAGAATTTCACCTATATGAGATGAAGCATCATATTTTCTGGCTAAAAAACCGTCGAAATAGTCAGTTAAACCAGCAAGAAAAAATAATATAAATGCCAATAGATAGAGGTCACTAAGCATCAATAAACCAAAAATAATTATAGCTATAAAGATTCTAGAAAGAGTAAGAAGATTAATTAATATTTTCATGATGAAAGATTATTCAAAATTTGTTTAGCTATTTTCTCATTTATACCTTTTACAGTCATTAAATCTTTAATATCTACTGATTTAATGTTTTCAATGCTTTTATATTTTTGCAAAAGTCTTTTCTTAAGTACCTTACCAATACCTTTAACAGAATCCAATTTTGATTTACGAATAGTTTTTCTTTTTTTCTTTCTTTGGGCTTGAATTGCAAATCTGTGCGATTCATCTCGCATTTCTTGCAAAATTAAAAAAGCTTTAGAGTTTTTATCCAACTCTAATATCCCATCTCTGCCCAGAATTGTCTCAGTTGCTCTAATACGCTTATTTCCTTTTACAATAGATATTGCTTTAAGATCTTTATGATTTGATCTGTCTATGACCTCATTAATAAATTTCAATTGAGTTTTACCTCCATCAATTAGTAACAAATCTGGCTTTATTTTTGGATCATTAAAATATTTGATTCTTCTCTCTAAAACATGCTCAAGAGAACCCACATCATTTCCTATCAAATTATTTGGAATATTAAAAAGTCTATAACTCTTCTTTTCTGGTCCGTTTTTAGCAAAAACTACACAAGATGCGACTCCATTTCTGCCAGATATATGACTCACATCGTATGCTTCAATTTTATTAATTTCTTTTTTGCCTATATGTTGACTTAGTTCATTAAATGCAAATGTATATTTATCCTCTTTACTTATATGATTTTTTATTACTTGTTGAGAATTAATTTTGCATAAATTAAAAATAGGCCTAATTGACTTATTTGTTGTATGAGTGATTCTTACTTTTTTTTGATGTTTTTTAAGAAACATCTTCTCAAGAATTCCTTTGTCGCTTAACTCACATGCGCACAAAACTTTCTTAGGAATATCTATTTGATTTTCATAAAAATTAAATATTGCACTCTGGTATACCTCGTCAAGAGAACTATAAAGTGCCTGTTTAATTAAATGTGTCTTAGTCCCCCTGATCTTTCCATTTCGAACAACAATAATTGAAACTCCTAAGTAACTCATTTCAGAACTTACTGCAAAAATATCAATATCATTTGCTAAGGTAACCACCGACTGTTCTTCTTTTAAAAGTTTAAGTCTATTTAATCGATCTCTTATTTCAGCAGCCTTTTCAAACTCAAGCCTGGATACTGCTTTTTCAATATCTCCCATTAATCTTTGGACAGTTTTTGTATCCGAAGAAGTAAGAAAAGATTTTGCACTTGAGACATCCTCAAAATAATCAACTTTATTTATTTTTTGGACACAAGGAGCTGAACATCTTTTCATCTGAAATTCTATACATGGCCTAGTTCTATTAGCAAAAGTGTTATCACTGCAATTCCTTACTTTAAAAATTTTTTGAATCTCTTTGATAGATTTTTTAACGGCCTCAGAACTCACAAACGGCCCAAAGTATTTTTTATCAACACCTTTTTTTGTTCTCTTTGAATAAACTCCTGGGTATTCATGATCTAGAGAGAAGTAAATATAGGGATATGTTTTATCATCTCTTAGAAGTATGTTAAATCTTGGTTTATTCTCCTTTATTAACATTTGTTCCAACAATAGTGCCTCAACCTCATTCTTAGTTGTGAAGGTTTCAACTTTGTCTGTGAGAAACTTAATTTGAGATGTTTTTCTATCTTTATAAGATCTACCAAAATATGAGGAGACTCTTTTTTTTAAATTTTTTGCTTTACCTATGTAAATAATTTCATGATTATTAAAAAATTTATAGACTCCAGGTGTATTTGGAACTTTATTTAAATTAATTGACATATTAAAAAATATTTCTGATATTAATTTTTTTTAGATAGATATTTCTTAGTATAAATCTTGCCTGCTTTTACGCCAAATTGGTCAAAGGGATTGATTCCTAGCATTATTGCAGTTATGTATGTTCTATGTTCCCATGTCGCCACAAGGTAACCTAGTTCATATGGAGATGCTTTATTTAATAGAAAAAGATTGATCGGTATGTTACCGTTAATTCTTTCTTGATTTTTTAAAAAACTCTCAGAACCATGAGATAAAAGCTTTGATTGTGTCATGGCTTGTGCGTAAACTAAACTCTTTGTATCTTCTTTGCTTGCAATAATGTCAGCACATATGCCATGAGTGCCTTGATGTAACAATTGAAAATATGAGTGTTGTGCTTTTGGCCCATATCCCCCGAATATTATTTGACCTGTTTTATTAAATTCAGAGTTTTTTGATGGTTGTTTTCCTAGCGACTCCATTTCAAGCTGCTGAATATAATCTGTAAAAGATCTAAACTTCCAAATATAAGAAAGAATAGCTCTAGAGTTTTTATTTTTGTAATTATGAAGCCAAATGTCGCTGTAAGATAAATTTTTAACAAATTTTTTGTATAAGTTATCATTTTTTAAATCGATATCTGTTTGTTTGCCGCCTGCCATAAAAGAATTAAAATCATTTTCGTTCAACCATAACATTAAAAAAGAAATTTCTGACCATATTGAATATCTTCCTCCGATCTCCTGATCAAATTCTAATATATTCTTAAAATTGTATTTTTCAGCCTCCCCTTTGTTAGCTGTAATTGCAATAAAGTTGTCCATTTTTCCAGACCATAAGATAGCATCTTTCAGAGTTGAAATAGTTTCGTCTGTAGTGAAAGATTTCGATGAAACTATGAAAATTGTTTCCTTTGGATTCAATCCTTTAGTTTTAATTTTAAATTCCATTGAATCGGAACCAGTGATAAAAATGAAGTTAATTTTTTTATTGCCAAAGTATGTACTCTCAAGAAGCATTTTGGGGCCCTCGAAAGAGCCTCCGATACCAATAGTAACTATATTTTTAGGTGATTTTAATAAATCATACAAATCAAGCAATTTAGTTTGTTGATTTTTATTTGATGGGGTATCGAGGGTGTTGGGGTCATACCTATCTCTATATTTAGTGTGCCATGCAGCCAATCCTTCTGTGAAATTAACTTTTTTCCCAAAAAATAAATCATCTATTTTAGAATTTAATCCAATTATTTCAGCTTTATGTTCAAATTCTTCATATAATTCTGAAGTAAATTCATTTATGTAAGATTTAAAAGAAACTCTTTCATTTTCAAATATACAAGTTGGATGCTCTTTTTCAATCACTGGATGCTCTCATAAATATCATTCAAGGATTTCTTGATATTTCTTGATTTAGTTATTGGTCTTCCAATAACTATGAAATCTGCTCCATGTCTAATAGCTTCTTTTGGTGTCATAAATCTTTTTTGATCATCATCTAAATCTTTTAATCTTATTCCTGGAGTTATACACAATAATGAATCTCTTTTACTGACAAGTTCAGATTCATGTGGAGAGCATACAACCCCATGAATACCAACTAATTCTGCTAAATCTAACATTGCATTTACATGTTCTATAGCAGTTCTTTGAAATATGTAATTTGTATCCTCATCACAGAGACTAGTTAAAGCAGTTACGCCAATGATTTTTATACCAGTTCCAGCCACTGCTTTCATCGCTGCAACAAGCATATCTTTACCTCCAGAAGTATGAACAGTGAGCATTTTTATGGGAAGTTTTGAAAGTTGTTTTACTGTTTTTTTTACTGTATTAGGAATATCATGCAGCTTTAGATCAAGAAAAACATCTAAACCTTTTGTTGATGAATAATTTATGATTTCTTTACCGAGTGAATTAAACGCTACACTTCCAATTTTCACCATGCATTTTTTTTGATCAAGCTTATCAAGAATATTTTTAGCATCTTCGAAATTGGTTTCATCAATAGCAACAATAATCATTTTTTTATTAAGAATTTTGAAGACTTAAAATGCATGGTAGCAGTCTCACCAAGATATGAAATTTTTTTTGTCTTAGGATTTGTAAACTTTCTAGGTCTTATATATTTTTTTGAAAAAGTGCCAAAACCTCTAATTTCTACTTTTTCATCTAAAGCTACTGCATCTATTATAGATTCAAATATAGCATCAACTGCGTTCGTTATTTCAGTTTTACTTAAGTCTGGAAATTCTTTTTTTAATGATAGCTCAATATCGGATCTTGTGAAGGTTTCTTTTTTTGTATTATTCACTCAGTTTTAAGGAAATTCTCTCTCTTTCAGCGTCAATTGCAAAGACAATACATTTAAGTTCTTGGTCTTTTTTATAATTTTTAAGAGCTATCTTTGGATCTTCTTCTTCAGTAATATCCGAAAGATGAATTAATCCATCAATATCCCCTTCTAGACCAACAAAAATACCAAAATCAGTAATCGATTTGATGTTACCCTCAACTTTATCACCAATTCCATACTTATTCGCAAATTCTGTCCATGGATTTGATTTTGTCTGTTTCAGTCCAAGAGAGATTCTTCTTTTATCATAATCGATTTCTAATATCATGACTTTTATTTTTTCACCCATTTCAACAACTTTAGATGGATGGATATTCTTACTAGTCCAATCTAACTCTGATAAATGTATGAGGCCCTCAATACCTTGTTCCAACTCTGCAAAACATCCGTAGTCAGTTATATTTGAAACATCGGCTTCATAGATACCACCAACAGAGTAATTTGATTCAACATTTTCCCATGGATCATTCTGAATTTGTTTAAGACCAAGAGAAACTCTTAATTTTTCTTTGTCAAAACTTAAAACTTTTACTTCTATTTCATCACCTACATTAAG
>MDTE01034362.1_pt1 | contig 36884 bp, 41 predicted proteins | sample 811231 | NCBI WGS metagenome assembly MDTE01 (sample SAMN05326651, study PRJNA326480) | marine metagenome | isolation source: seawater | place: Indian Ocean: Red Sea | collected 2010 | reverse complement strand
TCAATTTAAAAGGCTTAAAAAAAAAGGTTCATCATCGATCAATCTAAGAAAGCTTAAAAATAATATTAATGCTTACTTTGAGGGGAAAATAAATAACATAAAAATTTCAATAAAAACTGTTGGGAACCCTATGCAAAAAAAAATATGGAATGAATTAAAAAAAATTAAAAAAGGAAAGACAAAAACCTATGGAGAATTAGCAAAAAAATTAAAAGTTTCACCAAGATATATAGGTAGAGTTTGTGGTGAAAATAGACATATTTTAATCATTCCCTGTCATAGAGTTATAAGATCCGATAATACTTTAGGGGGTTTTTCAGCGCTCGGTGGAATAAAGCTTAAAAAAAAATTATTAGAATTTGAGGGTATTACTATTTAGGTGAGCAAGCTAACCAGGTCATTGAATAAGGTCTATTTTCTGAAGCAATAAGCCATCTGTCATCATCATTTAAATTTTTTAAAATTGATATTTTGGAAAAATCTCTATTTGATGTTTTCATAATTTCAACATTAAAATATTTTTTTATTTTAGACATAAATTCTTGGTTTTTTTTATGCTCATGAACTTCATGAAATTCAATAATTAAATTACAATTTTTAATAGACTCTAAATTTTCTTCATTAAAAATATTAAATTCATCTCCCTCTATATCTACCAATAAAAAAATTTCGTTTAATTTTTTAAAATTTTCATCAAAATCTTTTAGGAAATTTTTATTTGCAATACCTTTTACTAACAGTTTATCTTCAAGATTATTTAACTTACAATTTTCAGTCATTATATCACATGATTTTGGTGAAATTTCAAAAGCTAAAGATTTTTCAAAAAGGCCAGAATGTAAAACACCTAGTGCAAAATATCCCTCTCCTGCTCCAAAATTTACAAAATATTTTTTTTTATTTTTTTTTTGAAGTTCGACTATTTTGTCTTGTACTTCTTTCTCATAGCAGCCAACAATTTTTGAAGATAAATCTGTATTATATTTATAGATTTTTTTATCCCAATTGGATTTTTTAGCCAATTTCATTCCTTTAAAAAGGCCTGAAATTATTTTTCCTGACGATATAGAAAAAAGATGATCAACTAACCAGATTTTTCTTTTGTCTAAAGCCGTAAGAAATCTAAATTTAAAACCGATTTTTCCGCTTAAAACATTTAAAAATCCAATTATCCCATCTCTTGATTTAGCATATTTAAACTTTGAAATATTCATATTAACTAGGTTTTATATTATTGATATCATATAATATATTGGTTTTTAAATGACTTATTTAAGAAAAAACAAATTATTAATTTTTTTTTTTATAGTAGGGATTGCACAAATTCTTTACTATTGGAGTGAAAGAAGTAATTTTAAATTAGAAATACTAATTAATCCTTTCAATAAAAACTCCTACGTATCTTATTTTTTGCCTAAAACTGTAATAGAGTCAAAGCAAATACTGCATTTTAACAACATCAAAATATTTAATTTAAGCAAAGAGCTTAAAAATGACATGTATTCTTTCCAAAGAATTATTGAATTTAACTATCCAATTAGATTTGATGAAAAGTCAGATTTTATATTAATGAATGTAAATGAAAATTCAAATTGCAAAAATATATCAAAAGGTAAACTTCTAAAACTACAAAAATGCTAACAGAATTAAAAAACTTTAATAATAAAATATCATCAATACTTTTATTAATAGTTATAAGTAATTATCTATTTATGAGTTTGGGGTTTTTTAATTTAATTTTGAAGATTAATGTAATATTATTTTTTATAACAGTAATATATTTTTATGCAAAATATTTAAAAAATAATTTATCACTTAAAATATACTTTTTACTCATACTATTAATTTGCTTAGGAACTGCCGTTGAAGGTTGGGACCAAAGAAGTATTTACTTGTTTCACGCAAAAAGAATATTTTTTGATCATTCAATTTATTCTGTTTCAGATAACTATGCGATTTTTAGTCATAATGATTATCCCTTATTAACACACGCTTTTGCAGCCTCTTTTGCTTTTACTAATGGTTATTGGAGTGAAGTTTTTCCTAAAAGTGCTTATTCTTTTTTATATCTTGCTCCCTTAATTTTTTTATCCTCACAAATTAGTAAAGAGAAATATTTAATCTTTTTATCATTAGTAATATTCTTTCTAGGCACCCACCTTTTTGATGGAGGAATTGATGGTTTGGTAGCTATTTACTTTGTAACCGCAAGTTATTCTGTATTTAGAATATTTTTTACTGAAAATAATGAAAATAATAAAATTAGTTTCTTTTTATTAACTTTTTTGTTTTGTTTAACTCTTACCTTGGTAAAAAACGAAGGTTTTGCTCTACTAATATTGATTTTTTTAACTGTCATTTTTATAAAATTGATACAAAAAGATTTATTTAGAAATTTTGCTAAACTACTTGTGCTATTTTTGTCTCTAACACCCTTTGTAGCATGGAAAGTTTTTTGTAATAAAAATGGAATTATTAATACAGATTTTACGCTTGCTTTATTAAGTGAAAACTTGATTGGAAGATTACTTGTCTTTGAAAATTATAAAATATTCTCTCAATATCTTATAATATCTGATGAAAAATCAATTCTTTCTATTTTATTTGTTGCAATCTCCTTTTACTATAATTCCCAAAAAAAATTATTTTACTATGTAACACTTTTGTTTTTATCTTACTTGGTAATTTTACTTATAGTGTATTTCTCTACACCTTATGATTTAAAAGTTCACTTAGAAACTAGTGCAAATAGAGTAGTGGAATCACTGAATCTTTTTTTAAGCTTTTTTGCTTTATATAATCTTAAGATTTTAAATAAAACGTCTTAAAATAATTTGATAAATAACAAAAAAGAAGTGATGAGGTTTAATTTTTTTACCTTCTGAGTATGATCTTCCACTATAATTTATTGGAACTTCGTAAAACTTTTTTCCATTTTTAACAACCTTACACATTATTTCTGCGTGCTGTTCAAAACCAGATGTCTGTAATAAGTTTGGATCTAAAAGTTTTTTCTTAAAAGCAAAATAACATGAGTAAATGTCTGTAAAAGTCGTGTTATAAAGCAAATTAAACATTAAAGTCATAAAGTGGTTTGCAAATTTATTAAGTATATTGTGCGATCTTGTGTAATCAGCATAATTGAATCTTGAACCCAAAATTCCATCTGCATCAAAATCAAGAAATATTTTTTCAAATTTTAATATATCTTTGGGATTATATTCTAAGTCAGCATCATGACAAATTACGTACTCACCTTTGGCTTCTATAATACCCCTTTTTATTGAGAAACCTTTGCCTTTGTTTGTCTCATTTGTCAAAAGTTTGTTGTACAGGTTTTTGTTATTCTCTAAAATGCTTTTAGTATTATCAGTGGAGCCATCGTTAACTACAATAATTTCATGCTCAAACGATTTTGAATTTATATTTTTTACCGATTCTAGTGATTTAAGTAAGGTTTTTTCTTCGTTGTAGACAGGAATTATAATACTTAAGATCATAATTTAGTTAAAAAGCTATCCGGGCTTATTCATTGAAACAAAAAAGTCTGCATTATTTTTTGTATTTTTTAATTTGGACATTAAAAATTCTATTCCATCCATAGTTCCCATTGGACTTATAATTCTTCTAAGAACATTGACTTTTGATAAATCTTCTTTTTTAAACAGAAGCTCTTCTCTTCTAGTTCCCGAACGTGTTATGTCAATTGCTGGATAAATTCTTTTATCTGCAATTTTTCTGTCTAAAATCAATTCTGAATTCCCGGTTCCTTTAAATTCCTCAAATATTACTTCATCCATTCTGCTACCAGTATCTATCAAGGCAGTAGAAATAATAGTTAATGAACCACCTTGTTCAACATTTCTGGCAGCCCCAAAAAATCTTTTTGGTCGCTGAAGTGCATTAGCATCCACACCTCCAGTAAGTACTTTTCCCGAACTTGGAACGACGGCATTGTAAGCTCTTCCTAATCTCGTAATCGAGTCTAATAAAATAACCACATCTTTTTTATGTTCAACTAATCTTTTGGCTTTTTCTATAACCATTTCTGCAACAGCAACGTGCCTAGAAGCAGGTTCGTCAAATGTAGAACTTATTACCTCTCCTTTTACAGTTCTTTGCATATCAGTAACTTCCTCTGGTCTTTCATCTATTAATAAAACCATCAAGTAACATTCAGGATGATTTACCTCTAGTGAGTTTGCAATATTTTGTAAAATTATTGTCTTCCCAGCTTTGGGAGGTGAAATTATTAGTGATCTTTGGCCTTTGCCTATTGGACTCACTAAATCAATTAGTCTGGCAGTTTGGTCTGGTTTTTTTTCAGTTGTGTTTTTTTCCACTTCCATTTTAAGCTGCTTATCTGGATAAAGCGGGGTTAAATTATCGAATGCTATTTTATTTCTGGCTTTTTCAGGTGTTTCGAAATTTATCTGACTTACTTTTAATAATGCAAAATATCTTTCAGCATCTTTTGGCGCTCTAATTTCTCCCTCAACAGAATCTCCTGTTCTCAAGCCAAATTTTCTTATCTGGCTAGGACTTACATAAATATCATCTGGGCCAGGAAGATAATTAGACTCTATAGCTCTAAGAAAACCGAAACCATCTTGTAAAACTTCTAAAACACCGCCCCCTGTTATTTGCTCATTTTTTTCAGCTAATTTTTTTAGTATTGCAAAAAGTATTTCTTGTTTACGCAGAGTACTTGGATTTTCAATTCCCAGCTTTTCAGCTTGCGAAATTAGCTCTGATGGCGATTTTTGCTTCAATTCTTGTAGATTCATAATGATTATTAATTTTAGGTAAGTATTGTTAATATAGTGATTTCAAATAAGTTTTCAAGTCTAAATAGGCTTAAAAATAACAATAAATATAATTGCAATTAACAAAACAGTAGGTACTTCATTGATAAACCTAAAGAATTTGGATGAATGACTATTTTGGTCTTCACTAAATTTCTTTAGACAACTAAATAAGAAAAAATGATACAAAGTTAAAGAAATAACCAAAATCAACTTAGTAACTAACCAAAACTCTCTTAAAGAGTCTAGTCCAATTGAATGAAGTAACAATAGACCAAAAATCCATGAAATTATCATTGAAGGATTCATGATATACACAAATAGCCTTCTTTCCATTATTTTAAAAGTTTCTTTTTTATCATTGTTATCTTTTGTTTCTGAATGATAAACAAAAATTCTTGGTAAATATAACAAGCCTGCCATCCAAGAAATAACTGCTATTAAATGTAGGGCTTTAAAAAGTAAATAAGTATTCATTTTTGTTTAATTAAATATTTTTTAATCAAAAATAACAACAACTCAATATGATCCTCGTTATCATTTAGACAAGGTACAACTTCAAAGTTTTTTCCACCATTTTGTAAAAATATCTCTTTCCCCTGAATGGCAATTTCCTCAAGAGTTTCTACACAATCTGAGGAGAAGCCAGGGCATATAACTAATATATTTTTTTTTCCTTCTTTAGCAAATTTTTCAATTGTTTTGTCTGTATATGGTTGGAGCCACTCTTGAGGTCCAAATCTAGATTGAAAGGTAGTTTTGATTTCTATTTCACTTTTAAAATTTTCATTTAAAAGTCTAGTAGTTTTTTGACAATAGCAGTGGTAGGGGTCTCCTTTATCAAAATATTTTTTTGGAATTCCATGGTAAGATGCTACGATCAGATCAGGTTTCCAGTTAATTTCAGAAATTTTTTTTTGTAAACTATTTATTAAAGCTTTTATGTAAAGTGGTTCAGACTCATAATGAGGAATTATTTGTAAACTTGGTTGCCATCTCATTTTCATCAAACTTCTATAAACTTCGTCACATACTGTTGCTGTAGTTGCTGCAGCGTATTGCGGATACAAAGGTAAAATTATTATATTTTCACATCCATTTTTCTGAAGTGAAGTCATCTTATTTCGTATACTTGGGTTTCCGTATCTCATTGCATAATCAACAATTATCGATTCATCTTTAATTTTTTTTGATAAACCTTTGGTTTGCATAATTGTAAAATATCTGAGAGGAGACATGTTTTCTTTTTTTAACCAAATCTTTTTATATGCCTCAGCTGTTTTTGACGGTCTTAAATTTAGAATAAAGATATTCAGAATTATTTGCCAAATAATTGGGTTCAGCTCTATTACCCTTCTATCAGATAGAAATTCCTTCAAATATTTTCTTATGTCAAACCAACTTGTTGAGTCGGGTGTACCTAGATTAACTACTAGAACACCAGTTTTTCCATACTCAACTTTTGGGTGGTTTTTTTCCATATTTTTTTATTTTTTTTTAGAACTTTATCAATTTTTTATAAATGATACAAAGTAAAGCAGGTGATTCGACAAATGAAAATAGACAAAAATATTTACAATAACGCTTTAGATTTTTTTAAAAAGAGGTTTATAGAGTTGTGTGGCCTCTTTTTGATAAGTATTTTTTTAGTATTTTCTTACTCTCTTATCAATTATTCGCCAAAAAACGAAACTCTGATTTACAAGGTTGATGCGGAAAATACAGCAAACTCAATTGTAATTTATTCTTATATGGTAGCTGATTTTTTTCTTCAATCATTTGGCTTAATATCTTTTTTAATTGCTATTAGCCTATTGTGTTGGGGAATAAATTTAATAATAAATAAAAAAATTAGTAATATTTTAGCAAAAACTTTTTATACAATTATATATATTATTCTTGGGTGTCTTTTAATTTATTTAACTAACAATAATTCTTTCTGGTTAATTGACAATGGAAACTCTGGTTTTATTGGCGAACAAAGTTTTTCTTTTATAAGTAAATTTTTACCGATAATCGAAAATACTTTTTTTAAAACATGTCTTCTTTTATTAACATTAATATTTTTCTTTTTGGGATCTGGCATTAATATAAAATCATTATTTAAAAAATTCTTTATAAAAAATGACGAAGTTAAACCAGTTGAAGACAGGGATAATTTGGATGTTAGCAATGTTCACACAGAACAGGTGCCTGAAAAAATGCAGCAGTCATTTAGTTTTCAAAGTAAAAGGGAAAAAAAATCACTTGAATATCAATTGCCATCGATAAGTTTGCTAGAGAAGAAACAAAATTCAAAAAGTTCAATTTCAAAAAATCCAAGCTCAGAATTTATTGAGAAAATTCTTCTTGATTTTGGTATTAAAGGAAAAATTAATAAAGTAAGTAACGGTCCCGTTGTAAGTCTTTATGAATTTGAACCAGCTCCTGGGGTGAAAGTCTCTAAAATAATTAATTTGTCCGATGATATAGCAAGAAACACAAGTTCGGTGTCTGCAAGAGTTTCGATCATTCCAGGCAAAAATACGGTAGGTATTGAAATACCAAATACCAGGAGAGATGGTGTGACTTTATCAGAAATTTTAAAATCTGACTCATTCTAGAAAAAAGAAATAAAACTTCCAATAGCCTTAGGTAAAAGTATATCTGGCTTGCCAATAATTGCCGATTTAACCTCCATGCCACATCTATTAATAGCTGGAACGACTGGGTCAGGTAAATCTGTATGCATAAATACTATTATATCGTCTTTGCTTTACAAACATAATCCAGATAATTGCAAATTTATTTTGATTGATCCAAAGATGTTAGAACTTTCATCTTATGAAGGTATACCTCATTTATTGTCTCCGGTTATTACTGATGCTAAGAAAGCAACTTCTGCTTTGAGCTGGACAGTAAAAGAAATGGAAAATAGATATAAACTTATGAGCTCTGAAGGAGTAAGAAATATAGATGGATACAATCAGAAACATAAATTAAAAATGCCATACATAATTGTTGTTGTAGATGAGATGTCGGACTTAATGTTAATTTCAAGTAGAGAAATCGAAAATTATGTTCAAAAACTTTCGGCAATGGCAAGAGCAGCCGGAATTCACATAATAATGGCCACTCAAAGACCCAGTGTTGATGTAATAACCGGTACAATCAAAGCAAATTTTCCAACAAGAATATCTTTTCAGGTAAGCTCTAAAATTGACAGTAAAACAATTTTAGGTGAACAAGGTGCAGAACAACTTCTTGGAAAAGGAGACATGCTGTTTATGTCATCAGCTAACAAAATTTTTAGAATTCATGGTCCATATATTTCGGAAGGTGAGATTGAGAAAATTACCAGCTTTCTTAGATCTCAAGGAAATCCTGATTATATTGAGGAAATTACTGCTTTTCAGGATAGTTCGGTGACGGATAATTCTTCTGAAGATGGTCAGGACGATTTATACGATGCAGCACTTAAAATAGTTCAAAATGAGAAAAAAGCTTCAACAAGTTTTTTGCAGAGAAAATTACAAATTGGTTACAATAGAGCTGCAAGGATAATTGATCAAATGGAGACCAAAGGTATTGTAAGCAAAGCAAATCATACAGGAAAAAGAGAGGTTTTATAATTTTTGGTCAAAAAAATATATATATTATTTTTTTTACAAATATTTCTTTTAAATTTAAAGAACGTTTGTGCTGATGACAAAATTAAGGTTATTAATAATTTAGATAATATAGAAACGCTTAAATTTAACTTTATTCAAGAAACATTTGATAAAAATGAAAAAGGGGTTTGTTTTATGATGAGACCTCATTTTTTAAAATGTAATTATGAAGATAAAATCCAAAAGGAACTTATAATAAACAGAAATAATTTAGTTATATATCACAGAAGATACAATAAATCTTACTATTACCCTGTTTCAAAATCTTTTTTTACAGATATTTTGAATAAAGAAAAATTTAAAAATATGATTTTGAACGGAAATTTTTTTTCTAATACAAATGTTTTAGAATTAAAATATTTTGAAGAAAATAAAGGTGAAATAACAATTTTATTTGATGAGGCAAATTATAATATCAAAGGATGGACGGTTTCGGACTTAAATGGAAATATAACAAAGTTTAAAATAAGTGATATTTTTAGAAATATTGATTTAGACAAAAAAATATTTTTGGTTCCTACGACTAATTAGAAACCATTTTTCCAACCTGTTCGCCGCCGAAAAGATGAAAGTGTAAATGAGGAACTTCTTGCCCTCCGTTTTTTCCAATATTCGATAAAATTCGATATCCTCCTTGAATATTAGATATACCTATTAACTCTGCGATGTGAGGTATTGCTTTAAAAAATTCTTTAATTTCAATTTCTTTTGCATTTTTAATAAAATCATCAAGATCTATATATGAACCCTTTGGAATTACTAAAGCATGTATTTTTTTTGTGGGTTAATATCATAAAAAGAAAGAACAAAATTATTTTCATAAATTTTTTTACAAGGTATCTCGCCTCTCAAAATTTTAGCAAAAATATTGTTTTTATCGTAAACCATTTTATTTTTGTCTTTTTTTTAACTCGCCCATTATATCTTCAATTTTAATTCCGTTGGCTTCTAAAAGTACCATTAAATGATATAAAACGTCTGCTGCCTCATGAACTTTATTTGAATTTTTTTCAATGGCCTCAATAAGTTCTGCTATTTCTTCTTTTACTTTTTCAGTACTTAATTTTTTATTGTTTAATAATTTACTCGTATAAGATTTATCAGGTGAAGACCCTTTTCTCTGACGAATAATAGAAATTAATTCTTCTAAAGTTTTCAACATTTTTTAAATCCTTACAGGAATTCCTTTTGAGTCTAAATATTTTTTTACATCTTGTATAGAAAATTCCCCAAAGTGAAATATTGATGCTGCTAGAACTGCGCTTGCTTTTCCTTTTTTAAGGCCATCATACAAATGTTCCAGATTTCCAACTCCTCCAGATGCAATTACTGGAATATTAACTGAGTTAGAAACAAGCTCAGTTAATTCTAGGTCATATCCTTTTCTTGTTCCATCTCTATCCATTGAAGTTAGAAGAATTTCACCTGCTCCCAGTTGTTCAATCTCTTTTGCATAATTAAGAACATCTTTTCCAGTTGATGTTCTACCACCGTGAGTAAATACCTCCCATTTATTATCTCCAGACTTCTTTGCATCAATAGCTATAACCGTGCATTGCGATCCAAAATTTTCAGCTGACTCTTTTACTATTTTAATATTATTTACTGCAGCAGTATTAATTGAAACTTTATCTGCTCCAGACTTCAATAGATTTGAAATATCATTAAGATTTCTTACTCCTCCTCCAACTGTTAATGGCACAAAACATTGTTGAGATGTTTTTTTTACTACTTCTAAAAGTGTATCTCTGTTTTCGTTAGATGCCGTTATATCTAAAAAACAGATTTCATCTGCATTATTATCGCTATAAAATTTTGCTTGTTCTGTGGGATCGCCAGCATCTACTAAGTTAATAAAATTAATGCCTTTAACAACTCTCCCATTTTTAACATCAAGACAAGGTATAATTCTTTTTAACATTTTAAAATCAAGTTAATAAATCAACAACATTGTGATTATTTAAAGTTCCATCATACATTGCTTTACCCACAATAACACCTTCTAACTCGGCTTCTAATTTTTTAACTGCCATTATATCGTTTATAGAACTAACTCCACCTGAAACTACAATTGGAATTCTTTTATTAATGTCTAACAATTTTGCAAATTTTAAAGTTTCTTGAAGATTTGGTTTTGTTAAAGTTCCATCTCTTTCAATATCAGTATAAATTATTCTTGAAACACCTATATTTTTAATTTTCATTAAGAAATCAGAAGCAAGAATATTGGTTTGTTCCTTCCAGCCTCTTAATGCAATTAATCCATTGCGGACATCAAGAGCTACAGCTATTTTATTTTTAAATTTGTTACAAACACTTTCTAAAAATTCAATATTTTCAACAGCTACAGTGCCTAAAATTATTTTATCCACTCCAAGGTTTATTAGTTTATTTATGTGATCAATTGATCTTATACCCCCACCTATTTGAACATTTATTTTTGTTGATTTACATATTTTCTCGATTGTCATTCCATTCACTGGTTCTCCTTTTAAAGCACCATCTAAATCAACAATATGAAGATCTTTAAATCCTGCATCTGAAAATTCCTGTGCCTGATCTAATGGAAGTTTTTTATATTCTGTTGGTTTATCAAAGTCTCCTTTTAGAAGTCGAACACACTTTCCCCCTTTAATATCTATAGCAGGAAATATTTTCATTAGTTATTTTAAAGTTTTCCTTTTGTCGAAGGAAGAATATTTTTAATTCTTTTATCTATCTCTAAAGCCTCTCTTAGAGATCTGGCCAAAGCTTTAAAGCAAGACTCAATTTTATGGTGACTATTTTCTCCATAAATATTTTCAATATGAAGAGTAATTCCTGCAGCTTGTGAAAAGGCTTGGAACCACTCTTTGAAAAGCTCTGTGTCCATTTCGCCAAGCTTTTCAACCTTAAGATCAACATTCCAAATTAAATAAGGTCTATTAGAAATGTCCATGGAAACTCTAGTTAAAGTTTCATCCATTGGAATAATAGTGCTGGAGTATCTTTTAATACCTCTTAAATTACCTGCAGCTTTTTTAATGGCCTCACCAATAGCAATACCTGTATCTTCGGTGGTATGATGTAAATCAATATGCGTATCACCCTTAGCAATTATTTTCATGTCAATCAGAGAATGTTTGGAAAGTTGTTCTAACATATGATCTAAGAAACCTATTTTGGTCTTTATTTGGTATTTGCCCTTTCCATCCAAATTTACCTCAACTGATATATTTGTTTCTTTAGTTTTTCTAGAAATTTTGGCTTTTCTGCTCATATATTTTGAGTTCTTAATAAAGATATATAGCTAAATTTGAATTTTGGCAATAAATGCCGCAGAAAACCTTGAAGATTCAAATTAAATCTCCACATAACTAAATATGAATACAAATCAAAATTGGCATGGAACTACAATTGTCCTAATTAGAAAGGGAAATCAAACAATAGTTGCTGGTGATGGCCAAGTAAGTCTTGGTAATACTGTTTTAAAAAGTAAAGCAAAAAAGGTTCGAAAGATTGAGAAAAGAAATGTGATAGCTGGCTTTGCTGGCTCTACAGCTGATGCTTTAACTTTATTTGAAAGGTTGGAAGCTAAATTAGAAAAACATGCGGGAAATTTAACTAGGGCTGCTGTTGAATTAGCTAAAGATTGGAGAACAGATAAATATTTGAGGAGATTAGAGGCGTTAATGGCTGTAGCTGATAAAGAAAAAAGTTTTATTATATCTGGTACAGGAGATGTACTTGAACCAGAAGATGGAATAATTGGAATTGGGTCAGGCGGAAACTATGCTCTGGCAGCAGCAAAAGTTTTAATTAATACTGATATGTCAGCTGAAGAAATTGCAAAAAAATCATTAAAAGTAGCTTCTGAAATTTGTGTATTTACTAACAATAATATTACAACTGAAAAGGTTTAATAATGGTTCAAAAGGTTTCAAATTTAAAAGTGGTCAAAACAGAAAAAAAAACTGGATCTAAAGTAAGCGCCTTATCGCCTAGAGAAATAGTATCTGAACTAGACAGATATGTTATTGGACAAAATCAAGCAAAAAGAGCTGTTGCGGTAGCACTTAGAAATAGATGGAGAAGGCAAGCTCTTTCGGATGAAATGAAAGAAGAAGTTCTTCCTAAAAATATTCTTATGATTGGCCCAACGGGAGTCGGTAAAACAGAAATATCAAGAAGGTTGTCAAAATTAGCACAAGCACCCTTTATAAAAGTCGAAGCCACTAGATTTACTGAGGTAGGGTATGTGGGCAGAGATGTAGAACAAATTATCAGAGATTTGATTGAGATAGCAATTGCAATGGAAAGGGAAAAGAAAAGAAAAGAGGTTCATGCTAAAGCACAACAGGCAGCTGAGGAAAAGGTTTTAGACGCTCTCGTTGGTAAAAAAGCAAGTTTAGCAACCAGAGAAAGTTTTAGAAAAAGGTTACGTTCAGGGGATTTAGATAAAAATGAAATTGAAATTGAGGTAAATGAGACAAAATCTGGAGTGCCTAGTTTCGAAATACCAGGAATGCCAGGGGCAAATATTGGAATGGTTAATCTTGGAGAGATGCTTGGAAAAAATATTAGCCCTAAAGGAAAAAAGAAAAAGATGACAGTAAAAGAATCTCATGACATTTTAATAGCGCAAGAGTCAGATAAAATGATCGAGGAAGACAAAATTATTAAAGAGGCAAAAGATTCTACAGAAAACAATGGGATTGTTTTTCTTGATGAAATAGACAAAGTTTCCGCTAGAACAGATAGGGTTGGTGGAGACGTATCAAGAGAAGGGGTACAAAGAGATTTGCTTCCTTTAATTGAAGGAACAACAGTAAATACTAAATACGGACCGGTTAAAACAGATCATGTATTGTTTATTGCATCTGGTGCCTTTCAATTAGCTAAACCTTCAGACTTATTACCTGAACTACAGGGACGTTTACCAATAAGAGTTGAATTAAATGCACTGACCGAGGAAGATTTTAAAAGAATATTAAAAGAGCCTGACAACAGTTTGATTAAACAATATAAGGCATTATTAAAAACAGAGGACGTTGATTTGGATTTTTCAGAAGATGGAATTGATATGATTGCAAAACTATCAACTGAAATAAATTCGACAGTAGAAAATATTGGAGCAAGAAGACTGCACACAATTATCGAAAAAGTTTTAGACGAAATAAGCTTCACTGCATCCGACAAAACAGGAGAAAAAATTCTAATAAATAAAGAATATATTAAAAAAAATCTAGGAGATCTAGTAAGTGATACTGATCTTTCAAAATTTATTCTTTAATTTTTTTTAATTTAATTACCAACGCGCCATTTCCACCTAATTCTTCAGGGGCCACATTTATACTGCTTATATTGGAATTAATACTTGAATTATTTTTAATAAAATTAGGTATAGTACTTTGTAACTTACTAAAATCTTTAGATACATAGACATTTTCCTCATTTTTCGAGTGAATGCCCTTTCCAGTAATTATTAATATTTCTCTAATGCCTTGTTTCAAACATTTTAAAATTAATTCCTCTATTTTTAAATTTGCTTTGTCAATTGAAAATCCATGAAAATCAAATTTAAACTTTTTAAAAGAATCTCTTTTTTTACTATCAATATTATCTTTATCAAATATATTTGTTGGATTATTTATAAACTCTTCCCAGTTTTTTTGGTCAGATTTGTTTTCTTTATTTCGTTTGTTCAAGAATTTTTGATTTCAGCAAGATACCAATTTGGATTTGTACTAGATATTTTTTTTGTAAATTTCCAATGATCTATTACTGTTTTGATTTTATTAGGATCTCCATCTAAAATTTTATTTTCTCTATCTTTCTTAACAGAAATTATTTCACTAACAAATTTAACTGTAAAAAAGAGAGCTCCTGCAGTCTTTTCGAATTTTTCAATAGCTGATGATTTAATTCCAATAAAGGTTAATTCTGATTTAATTTTTTTTGAATTTCTATCTTCTATAGCTGAAGAAAAATTAGCTTGCATTTTTTCAGTTAACAAAGTTTTCAAACTTTCTTTATCACCTTTTGCAAAAGACGTAAGTATTGTTTCATACGCAACTTCTGCTCCTTTGAGAAATTGTTTTTTTTGACTGTTATCAAATTCTGTTAAAGGCTTATTAAATTTTTGTTCAGATTTTTGTTTAAATTGTTCAAAGTCTTTAGATGAAAACTTAGGATAAGCATCATCTTGATGACCCGTTTTCCTTCCTAAAATATTTCTCAGTCTAAGTATAATAAATCCAGCAATCATGGCTAAAAGTATAATATCTAGATATCCAAAACTGTTACTCATTAATTGATAAATATACATTAATAATATAATTTGGAAACCTTCAAATGAACGCACTTTTGCTAATATTGATTGCTGTACCAACAATAGAAATATTTTTATTGATAAAAATTGGGCAAAATATTGGGGCTTTGAGCACAATTAGTCTTATATTCTTCACTGCAATAATTGGGATTTATTTTGCAAAAATAGAAGGCCTTAATACCTTGAGGTCGGGAGTTTCCAATTTATACAAAAATAAAATACCTTTATTCGAAATTATTTCTGGTGCATCAATTGCATTCGCTGCACTTCTATTAATCATACCAGGCTTTTTTACAGACTCTGTAGGTTTTTTATTACTTTTTCCGATTACTAGAAAAATAATAATTAATTTATTTCTCTCCAAGAAAAATATTTCTTCTAAAAAAGAAAGTAATTTTATTGAAGGTGAAATATTGGAAGAGGATAAAAAAGATGACCTATAAAATAGTTGCAAAATATATAAAAGATTTATCTTTTGAGATATTTAACTCAAAGTCCTTTTTTTTATTAGAAAAAAATATAAAAAATTACACTTTCGTTTGTGAAATAAAAAGTCAAAAAATAAAAGAAAAAATAATTCAAGTAAATGTCAATTTAAAATTGGTTCCCGCTGTTAAAAACATTGACAAAAATATTGATGTTAGTGTTGAACTTGCATCAGTAGTTCAGCTCAGTCAGGATTTAGAAAAAGAAGAACTTGAAAAAATAATACTTATTAAAGTCCCAACAGATGTATATTCTGAAATGAGAAGTATAATAGTTTTTTTATTTGAAAAATGTGGTTTTAACAAAATTAATATTCAAGAAAAAATAGATTTTTCAAAACTATACGAAGAGAAGAAAAGTCAAAAATAATTTTTTTTAATCTCTTTCTTTAAAAATTCTTTATGTCCATAAATTTCTTTATCTTTTAGTTTTACAATTTTTTTTGAATAATTTAGGATTTTTGATTGCCCAGATAATTTAGTCTCATCTGTATAATTTTTAAAAATTAAAGTCGGTTCTTTTTCACCTTTAAGATTAATATAAACCTGTCTTAAAAGCTCGCAATCTAACAATGCATTATGCTTGGTTCTTTTGGAGAGATCGATATTAAACTTTTTACAAAGGCTATCTAATGAATTTGAAGATCCAGGATATTTGGTTCTGGCAATTTCGAGAGTATCAATAACATTTTCCTTAAGATTGATTAAATCAATATTAATTTTTTTGAATTCATGATTTAGGAAACCAATATCAAATGGCGCATTATGAATAATTAGTTTTTTTCCTGCAATAAACTCAACAAGTTCTTTGGCAATCTCTGAAAATTTTTTTTCTTTTTTTAATTTTTCTGTACTATATCCGTGAACTTTAAAAGCATCGTTTGATACCTCCCTTTCAGGGTTTATTAGTTTATAAAATATCTTATTGGTTGGTATAAGATTTTTTGTTTCGATACATGCAATTTCAATTATCCTATGATCTTCTTTAATTGAAAGGCCAGTGGTTTCTGTATCGAGAATTATTTCATTCATAGTTTATTTCTTAAAATATTAACATTTTTTTTAAGAATTTTTAGAGAATTATTATTGTTGATAACATAATCACAGAATTTCTTTTTTTTCCCAGATTTAAGTTGTCTATTTTCTAAAACTTCAAAAAGTTTTCTATCTTTACCCCTTTGAATAAATCTTTTTAACCTAGTTTTTTTCTTGCAGTTTACAAAAATAATATTATGAAAATTTTTCATAAGCTTATTTTCTACCAAGAGTGGTATCTCAAAAATTAATAATTTTTCTCTTTTATATTTTTTAATAAATTTTTTTAATTCCTTCCTTACAAGTGGATGTATTAATTTCTCAATAACTCTTAGCTTTTTAGGGCTCTCTCTTAGCAAAATTTTTATATCTGACTTTTTATTTGCACCAAGCTTTTTATGAGCTAGCTTTTTAAAAGATTTTTTTTTATAAATTTTCAGAACTTCTTTATCAGCATTAAAAATTGGATATTTTTTCAATGACAATATTTGTGCAACAGTTGATTTTCCAGACGCAATAGAACCTGTGACTCCGACTTTAATCATTTAGGAACTCAATAATATTATTATCTACTTTTGGCCTAATATTGTGCCACTTTTCAAAAGCTAGTTGAGCCTGATAAACAAACATTTTTTTTCCATTTTCAATTTTATTATTATTTTTTTTTGCGTTTATTAAAAAATTTGTTTTTTCAGGGTTGTAAATCACATCATAAAATAATTTATTAGACCCAAATTTGTTATAATCTAGCTTTATTTCATCTCCCTTTTTTAAACCTAGACTAGTAGCATTTATTATTAAATCAGAACTAACGGTATTACCCCAACTTACGATATTAAGATCTGGGTATTTAGTTTTTAATATCTCTAATTTTTCATTTGTTCTGTTAGTTATGAATATTTCTTTAATTCCGCCTTTTTTAAGGGCAGAAATAATTGATGGTGCTACACCGCCCGCTCCTATAATAAATGCTTTTTTACCACCTAAATTAAAATTTATGTCTTTTATGGCGCACTCAAAACCTCCTACATCAGTATTATCACCAATGATTTTGTTATTTTTTTTGTAGACAGTGTTTACAGATCCTGTTTCTTTTGCAAGCAAGGTCAATTCATCTAAAAAAGGTATAATTTCTATTTTGAATGGTATTGTTACGTTGATACCTGAGATTATATTTCGTTTTAAATCATTTATAACGTCAGTAATTTCCTCTAGCATTATTAATTTCTTATCATAAATGGCATCTATATTATTTTGTTTTATCCAAAAATTATGTAATTTAGGTGACAGTGAATGCTCTACCGGATTTCCTATGACTAAATATTTTTTCATTTTAAATTTCTCAAATAATATTTTATTTGCTTAATTGGTAAACCCATTATTGTATTTTCATCTCCTTCAATTCTTGAAAAGAGCGATCTTCCATTAGCTTCGATTTGGTAGACTCCATATGCAAATAGTTCTTTGTCTTTTATCTTTTTTAAATAAGATTCAATTTGGTCTAAATTAAGTTCTTTCATAACTAAAGTTGAAGAGTCAGTATAATTCCATATCATAGCACCATTTTTGGATATGCAGACAGAGCTTATTAGTTGATGTTTTTTACCATTTAATTTTTTTAGAATACTTAGCGCTTCCTCTCTATTAACAGGCTTAGATATAAGCTCTCCGTCCAAATCAATAACACTATCTGCTCCTAGTACGATTTGATCTGGTTTTTTTAAGCTTACTTTAGTTGACTTCAATTCTGCAAGATTTTTAGATATTAGAAGGGGGCTGGCACCTTTAGATGTTAAAGATTCTTTAACATCGTCCTCATTTACATTCGATGGACAAACCTCGCATTGGATATTGTGTTTGTCTAAAATCTTTTTTCTGACACCGCTTTTAGATGCTAGAATAATTTTCATTTGCTTTTTTTAATTTCAAAAATTTTTATTATAGAAGCTGCTGTTTCTTCAACAGATCTCCGCGTTACATCTATCGATGGCCAACTAAACTTTGTAAACATCTTTTTTGATTTTTCTACTTCAATCTTAATTTTTTCTACATCAGTGTAAGTTTTTAAATCTATAGACTGATTTGTGTTTGCTCTAGTTTTTCTTATCTCCGATAATCTTTCTGGATCAGCAAACAAACCTATAACACATAAATTTTTATTTTGTGTTTCAAGAGCAGTGGGTATCTTTTGTTCTAAAACAAGTGGGATATTTAAAGTTTTGTAACCTCTGTTTGCTAAATATATTGAGGTTGGTGTTTTGCTCGTTCTGCTTACGCCTAAAAGAATTATATCTGCCATTTGTAAATCTTCATTTTTCTTTCCATCATCGTGTGACATTGTAAATTGTATAGCCTCTATTCTTTTATAGTAATCTTCATCGAGAACATGTTGTGCGCTTGGTTTGTGTATGGCTTTTTGATTAAGCAATTTGGAGAAACTTAAAATTAAATTTCCCAAAACGCCAAAACAAGGAATATTATTTTTTAAACTTTCCGTTGCTAAGTATTTTGCCAGTTTTGTATCCACAACAGTATATAATACTATAGAATTTTTTTTATCTTTGCATTCGTCTATAATTTTATCGATTTGCTGCTCTGTTCTTATAAACACAAATTCCTTTTTTTCGTATTCAAAATTTGCAAACTGTGATTGTAACGCCAAGAAAATTCTTCCCAACGTTTCGCCGGTTGAGTCTGAAATTAAAAATATTTGATATTTTGTTGTCATTAATTTTGTTAATTATTTTCTAATAAGTACTAGATATAAACAATGTGCAATAGTTGTGTTATTTTCATTCATAGTTGATTAACAAATTACAAACAGTTTATTATATGTTAATAATTTTATAACTATTTTTAAACATTGTGTATAATAAAGGAAATCCCAGTTATAAAGGTTATTTTAAATGTATAAAATGTAGATAATATAGAAATAATCACATTATTCATTACTAACATAACCTATTACAACAATTATATTTTAAACTTATACTATTAATAATGAATAAATTATCTGACTGTATATTAAATAAAAATTTATCTCGCATTCCCGTTTGGTTTATGAGACAAGCAGGGAGGTACTTGCCTGAATTTAGAGAGATTAGAAAAAAAAATCAAAATTTTATAAAATTATGTTTAACTCCCAATTTAGTTCAAGAGATAACATTACAACCTGTAAAAAGATTCAATTTAGACGCAACAATAATTTTCTCAGATATTCTGATGATACCCTATGGATTAGGTCAAACAGTAGATTTTAAAAAAGGATTTGGTCCAATGTTAGGAGATTTAAATTTAGAAAATATAATTAATGTTGAGTCGAATGATTTTATAAAAAAGTGTGAGCCAATATATAAATCAATACAACGAGTAAAAGAAGACACAAAGGAAGAAAGTTTAATCGGTTTCGTTGGGGCACCATGGACATTATTGGTTTATATGATGAACAAGCAATCACCAAAAAAAAATTTTGATTTTAAACAAATAGCAAAAAATAAAAAAAATTTAAATAAATTACTTAAGAAAATAGAAAATATAATATGTCTCCATGCCGACAAGCAAATTGAGGCTGGAGCAAATGTAATACAAATTTTTGATTCATGGGCGGGTTTATTGCCCCAAAATGAAATAAAAGAGTATTGTTTCGAACCAATAAAAAAGATTGTTAATCATATAAAAGTTTCTGGTGTGCCAGTTATTTGTTTCCCCAGAGGAATAGGAAAAAATTACGAAAATTTTTGTTCATATGTAAAACCAAGCTGCATAAGCATAGACTCAGATACTGATCCAAAGTGGATAAAAGAAAGAGCAAATGGAATACCAATTCAAGGCGGAATGGATCCCAGAATTTTATTAACGGACAAGGATAATGTTACAAAAATAGTAAAAAAATACTTAAGTATTTTTTCAGATTATCCATATGTTTTTAATTTAGGCCACGGTGTTTTGCCTGAAACAAAACCTGAAATAATAGGCCATGTAGTTGATATGATAAAAAATAGAACATGATAAAACAGAAGATATGTATTGTCGGAAATGGTCTTACAGGTTTGGCCACAGCCTTTGTTCTCAAAAATTTAAATTTAGAAATTCACTTAATTGGAAAATTCAAAAAGAAAAAAGATACACACGATAACAGAACCACCGCGATTTCTCACAACAATTATAAATTTTTAATCAACTTCATTAAGGACAAAAAAGAACTAACATCATTTTGGCCAATTAAGAAAATTAATCTTTTTCATGAGGAAATATCTGGATATAAAAATTTCTTAAACTTCGAAAATAACGGTCAAGATTTAATGCATATAATTCAAAATAATAAGCTAAAACAAATTTTTTTAGAAAAAATTAAAAAAAATAAAAATGTTAAAATTATAAATACCGAAATAACAAAAATTGACGAAAAAAGTTCTTCTGTATTTTACAGAAATAAAAAAGTTTTTTATGATTTGATTTTACTTTGTGCTGGTAGCAAATCAGCTCTTGTTAGAAAATTATTGGGTAAACGAACAGTAATAAACGATACCAATGAAATTGCCTTTATAACAATTGTAAAACATAAATTGGGTATTGTGCAAGCAAAGCAGTTTTTTTTAAATGAAGGGCCGTTAGCAATTTTACCATTTCAAAAAAACAAGTTTTCCATCGTTTGGAGCATTAATAAGGAATATTCTTTAGATAAGGTTAAATTTTTATTGAAAGAAAAGTTAAACAAAATATTGAAGATTAAAAATGGACTTATTTTTTCTAAAGTTGATTTTTTTCCAGTATCTTTCAAATTAAATGTTAATTTTATTAATAGAAACACATTGGTCTTGGGTGAGGGATCATACAATATACATCCTTTTGCTGGCCAAGGTTTTAATTTAATTTTAAGAGACATTCGGGAGCTATACAACAATTTAGATCAGTATTTATCTATTGGTATCCAGATTAAAGACTCATTGCTCCTTAAGCATTTCTCGAGTTCTAGAAAACCTGAAAATCTTCTTTTTGGATTAGGTTTAAATTTTATACATAAATTTTTCAAAAATAATAAAATATCTAATCCTATAAGAAGGGTAATTTTGAAAGATATTAATAAATTTAAAACTTTGAAAGATATAAGCTTAAGTTTTGCCGATAAGGGAATTTTTTAAAATCGTGAACTTTTACAAACCAAAAAACCTTCCACGTTTAATGGTCGCTCCAAATGGGGCAAGACCAACGAAAAAAGATCATGCAGCAGTTCCTATGAGTTTGAATGAAATTGTTAATACAGGAAAAGCATGTTTTGAAGCTGGAGCAGAAGCAATTCATTTTCATACAAGAAATGATAAAGGCGAACATGTTTTAGATAGTGGTTTATGTAAAGAAACACTGAGCGAGCTCCAAAAAAAAGTTCCAAAGATGCATTTACAAATAACAACGGAAGCAATTGGCAAATATTCTCCTGAAGAAATGCGAAAACTAGCCTACGAAGTCATGCCTCCTGGTATTTCAATTGGCATAAGAGAAATGATCCCTTCAAGAAACCCAAGTAATGAAGACATAAAAATTTATCAAAAATTAATCGAAGCTGATACTAAGATTCAACATATTTGTTATGAACCAGAAGATATAGACCTACTATCAAATCTTCTGAATAAATCTAAAATTTCAAAAGATGGTGTGTGGTGTATGTTTGTAATAGGCCATTACTCTGGAAAAATAAGTGATCCAAAAAAAATTTCATTATTTATCGAAAAACTTAAAGAGAACGAATTTAATGCTGATTGGGCAGTGTGCGCTTTTTCAAAAGAAGAAATTTCATGTCTTAAAGCTGCAATTAACCTTGGTGGAAAAATTAGAGTTGGTTTTGAGAATTCTTTTTTAATGCCAGACGGAAGTATTGCTCCTAATAATGAAACAAAAGTCAAAGCGGCAAATAATTTATTCGATTAAAGTCATTGGATGATTTACATGTTTTTAAAATAAATCTGTCTGGTCGAACAATAATTCCTTTTGCTTTATAAGTTTTTAACAAGTTACTGAGACCTCTAATATCTTTATCAGTAATTGATTTTATTTTATTTAAGGAAATTTTTTTGCCAAATTTTGATGATGTAAGTAATAGAGGAGATTTCGAAAATTTTTCATCTAAAGTTTTACCATTTTTCATTTTAAGTTGTGGAAAAATTTTACCTCTATTTTTATCTTTATTACTTCCTAGTCCCGTTCCTAATTTAGGCTTTATCGATTGCATACTTTTTGTTCCATCTGGCCCAGAGGAAATATTATCAGTGATATTCTCTGATCCCACTGCATTTACAAACTCTCCCATTCGCATTGTTGTCTCAATATATTCTTTTGCGTTTGAAAATCTTTCAGTTTGATACGTATCTAAAAATTTTTCATCATGTTTGTTCTTAATACATAGGCTAATTTTCCATGCTAGGTTTGATGCATCTCTTATACCTGCACACATACCCTGTCCCATAAACGGTGGCATAAGGTGAGCGGCATCCCCAGCAATAAAAATTCTACCCTTTCTCCACTTCCTCGCTATAGCTGATTGGAAAATATAAATTGCTTTTCTTTCCAAATAGGCTTCTTTAGGGCCTAACCAAGGCTTAAGAAAATTCCAAATATATTTATCAGATAATATTTCTTTTTCATTTTCATTATCCCGAATAGCAAATTCCCATCTTCTCCTCTTACCAACGTTTCTACAATATGTGGCTGGCCTCTCAGAATTTGAGTATTGGATTGTTCTATCTGGTAATTTATTCTTGTTTTTCTTTAATATCAAATCAACCACAGCCCATTTTTGTGTAAAACCTAAGTTGTCCAAAACTGAACCCATCTGCTCCCTTGTTGTGGATCGTGCACCGTCACAGCCAATAACGTACTTTGAGGAAACCTTTTCTATTTTATTTTTACTTTTAAAAAATAAATCAACAGAGTTTTTATTATTTTTGATTTTGGTTACTTCAGTATTTTGCTTCATTTTAACTTTTTTAAAAATTTTTAAACGATTTCTTAGATTTCTCTCTAAATCAGGTTGGTGGAATCTGTAGCTCGGATACCATCCATTTTCAGTTATTGACTTTGGACGAGGCCAATCAAGTAATACTTTTCCATTAGAATTAACAAATTTAGTACCTTTGTTGATTATAGTATTTTTTAAAAACTTTTTTGTAATACCAATTGTCTGAAATACCCTCATGATTTCATCGTCAAAGTGAACAGCTCTAGGAAGTGCGTACAAATTTTTTTCTCTTTCTAAGATTAAAATTGAAAAATCGTTTAATGCTAACAAGTTGGCCAATGTACCGCCCGTTGGCCCCAAACCTACAATTATAACATCGTATTGCTTCATTTTTTGAACTAAATAATTTTAGTTTTTATTATTAATTTTTGAATAAAGCCATGGGCAGTCTACTAATAAAGGGGCCTGTTTTCCTTTAGCTGCTGTATCTAAACGTTTACTTCTAAATTTCATTCTTTCATCTTTAGGCAAATAAAGTCGTTCATGGCCCCAAAAACTTGGTCCTTCAAATGTTTCGTGAGATTTCCATGAGCTTGGGTCTATTATTCTTCCACCCCATCCATTTTCAACAAAAAAGCCTGAAGGTGTAATTGAATAAAAAGAAGTCATATAATCATTTGTGTGGCGACCCATAGTGTATGCAATCGCATTATCTTTGTACTGAACTAAATCATAACCCTGACCAACATCGTCGAGACTATTATATTCGACCATGAAATGATGAAATCCAACTTTTCCTGAACCAAATAATGCCAAACTATGATGACGACCATTAATATGAAAAAAGCATAATGAGATCGGTGTATTACTATAATCGCTAATTTTAAAACCAAGTATGTCTCTATAAAAGGGAACTACTTTATTAAAATCCTTCACATGCAAAACAACATGACCCATCCCTAAAGCCCCTGTTTTAAATCCAGAGATAGGTCTTGAAGGTTTAAATGGTTCTGTATCTTTCATTGGGCTGTAAACTAATTCGATCCTGTTACCTTGCGGATCATTAAAATGAATTAAATCTTGAACAAATCTTTTATCTGAATAAGATGAATTTCCTAAGGTTACTTTAATATTTTTAGACTCAAGTTTAGACGCGTAAGTTTGAAGATCTTCTTTTTTATCAACCTCAAAACCAACAAAAGCTAAACTATCACCTGTATCGCCAGTTATTGCCAATCTCTGTTTGTGGTCGTCCATCCTAAAAGATAAGGATCCTTTTCCTCTGTCAATTCTTTGCATACCTAAACATTTTTCAGAATAATCTGACCAATCTTCCAGTTTATCAGAGTTCACACCTATGTAGCTTAATGCTTTTATTGCCATTGATTTATTATACTTAAAATCGTTTGAGCCCGCTATAGATAACGCGGGCTCAACATATTTTTTAGTATTTAGCCGTCAATTTTCTTAATAATTTGTCTGGCTCTTTTTAACACACCAGCACCATCAAGACCTTTGCCTTTCATTTCAGCTAACCAATCCTTTTCGATAGGTTTAAGTATTCTTTTATACTTGCTGATAACAGCAGGAGACGCAACAGCAATTTCATGTCCTGGAGTTCCGGCAACTACTTTTTTCATTTTTGCATTTTGGGTATCAATTTTATGTGCAGCCCAATCACCAAAAGCATGGCCACTATTGTTATCAATACATTTCTTACCCTTTGGAGATAAGCTTTTGTATTTATCTTGGTTCATTATTAAACCAAATGTTGCATTAGTGATGTTTACTTCGGTGTGATATTTGGTTACTTCAAATAACTTGAACGAGCCAACCGCAGTATAAGGAAAAGGAGTTCCGTCTAGCACCCCTTTATTAAGAGCTTCATAAGTACCCGGCGCAGGAACTTTCACTCCTGTTGCACCTAAGGTCTTAAGAATTGTTCCAGCTATCTTGCTTGGAACTCTCATTTTTTTACCTTTAAAGTCAGATGGGTCCATCACTTTTGTATTTTTCATATGAATTTGATATGCAGGATTTGAATGTAATCCAATTAAATGAATTCCTGACATTTCTTTATCAAGATATCCTTCATCATATAAAGTATTTAAAGCTTTAGAACCTGCTTTTGATGTTCTCGTAAGAAATGGCAATTCTATAACAGAGCTTAATGGAAATTGTCCGCCAATGTATCCAAGTACTGTCCACGAGATATCCGCAACACCTTTAGTAACGATATCATATTGTTTCGGTGGACTACCTAAAACACCTCCGGCAAATAATTTAACTGTTACTTCTCCGCCGGCACATTTATTAACTCTTTCTGCCCATGCCCCAAGAATTTGACTTGCAATAAAGGCTTTCGGTGGTTCAAAAGTTGCTAACTTTAGTTCAGTCGCAGAAGATGTGCTAACTAGACCTAAAGAGAAAACTCCAACCAAAAAACCAATTAGTTTTTTCTTAATCATATTTCCCCCAATAATTAATTTATTTAATTAAGCTTAGCGTTAATTTTAGATTTTTTCATCCTTAATTATGTTCGAAAGTATACCAATTTCTGATATCTCTACCTCTACTTGGTCACCTTCTTTCATAAAAATCGGAGGTTTTCTCTTGAAACCTACGCCGCCAGGAGTCCCAGTTACTAATACATCTCCAGCTCTCCAAGGTATGGCTTTTGAAACGTAAGTAATGAGACTAGGAATATCAAAAATTAGTTGGCTCAATTTTGCACTTTGCATAACCTTACCATTAAGACGAGTTTGAATTGATAATTTAGTATAATCAGAAATATTTTCAGCTAAAACCATATGAGGTCCAAAACTTCCTGTTCGTTCAAAGTTTTTGCCCATACCAAATTGTCTAGTATGCTGCTGCCATTCTCTGACTGTACATTCATTATAACAAGAGTAACCAACTATATGCTTAAGGGCATCTTCAGGTTTAATATGTTTGCCGGCATCACCCATTATAACAGCCATTTCACATTCGTAATCTAAACTTTCAGATACTTGAGGTCTTTGAATTATTTGTTGGTGTGAGGTTTGACTTTCAGGGACTCTGAGAAAAATTACAGGATTTTGTTCAACTGTTCTGCCTGTTTCTTTCACGTGCTCACTATAGTTAAGACCAACACAAACAATTTTACCTGGATTTGGAATTACAGGTAAATATTCGATTTCGTCATGACTTATTTTTCCTGGATTTTTTTTAAAAAAATCTTTTGCCTCTTGGATTGATTTATTAGCTATAAGTTCTTTTAAAGTTTGTGCACCTTTTATTTTGTCTGTTAAATCTGTAATATTTTTTCCATCAGAAATACCAAATTTTGGTTGGCCTTTTAACAAAAAAGAAACAAATTTCATAAAATATTTTATATGCCTTTATCTATTAAACTCTGTTAGGCTACAATATTCTTATGCAAATTAAAATAAATAAAATATTTGACTATGCTGCTATTGCATCTGGATTAATTTTATTTTCTTTAGCAATACTTACTTTTTGTGATGTTTTTGGAAGACGTTTTCTTAATTCACCTGTTGCTGGAACTATCGAGATTGTAGAATTTGGTATTGCGTTAGTTGCCTTTCTTGCAATGCCTAGAGCTTTTTTTCTAAATGCACATGTGTCCGCTGATTTTATAAAAAATATATCGATTTCTAAACTACAAACTTTTATCACAGTTTTAAGATTTATTTTGATGTTAATTATAATGTCATTTGTAGCATACGGAACCACGAGAGAGGCATTTGCCTTTTTAGAAAACAAAAGAGTTACAATTGATCTTGAATTAAGTTTTTATCCGTTCTATTTCGCAACAGCAATAGCAATGTGGCTTAGTGTTTTAGCAATAATACTTTGGTTTTTTCAATCTATAACGGAAAGAAATATTAAATGAGTTTTGATCCAATCGTTAATGGTTCACTGGCTTTTTTAGCAGTCTTAATTCTAATGGCTCTAAATATTCCGATTGGAATTTCAATGCTAATTGTGGGTTTCACTGGATTTGGGTTTATAGTTGGTTTTGAACAAGCTTTTTTTATTTTAGGAACTGCCCCCTATGAGGCTGTATCAAAGTATAGTTTGTCAGTACTACCATTCTTTGTTTTAATGGGAAATCTCGCTAATAGAGCTAACCTTTCAAGAAATCTTTACGACGCGGCATACGCCATAGTCGGACACTATAAAGGAGGGCTTGCGATGTCAACGGTTGGTGCTTGTGCTGGCTTTGGAATGATTTGTGGTTCTTCGATTGCTACTGCAGCGACTATGTCTCAAATGGCTGCTCCTGAGATGAGAAGGCATGGTTATAGTGATGCTTTGATAAGTGGATCAATCGCATCTGGAGGTACTTTAGGAATAATTATACCGCCAAGTGTCATACTAGTAATTTATGCTTATCTAACAGAACAATCTGTGCAAAAACTTTTCTTCGCAGCTTTAATTCCAGGTTTAATTGCAGTCGTTCTTTATATGATTGCTATTCGTATTTACCTTTTAATATATCCGGACCAAGGAGGTTATGGAAATAAAATGCCTTTTAAAGAGAGAGCTGCTGCCTTATGGAAAGTTTTTCCAATATTTTTAATTTTTACGATCATTATGAGCGGACTTTATTTGGGCTTTTTTACTGCAACAGAAAGTGCTGCAGTAGGTGTAATACTAGTTTTAATCTTCATTTTTTTAAGACGTCAATTAACATTGGAAATGTTAAAAAATTCAGTATGGGATACAATAAAAACAGTAGGTGCACTTTACCTTATCGTAGTTGGTGCGGCTGTATTCAATGTTTTAATAACTGTTACACAGTTACCGTTTACAGTAGTTGATTTTATTAACGATCTACAATTAACTCAAGTTGGAATAATTCTTGTCATTTGTGTAATATACTTAGTTCTTGGAACAGTAATGGACTCTCTTGCTATGTTGTTTTTAACAATACCAGTTTTTTATCCAGTAATAGCTGATGCCGGTATCGATCCAATTTGGTTTGGAATTTTTGCAGTTATTGTTGTTGAATTTGGATTAATTTCTCCACCTGTTGGAATGAATTTATTTGTAATTAAGGGGGTAATGCAAAGAACACCGCTTCAAACAATATGGTTCGGCACACTTCCTTTTTTGTTAACTGATATTATAAGGCTCGCTCTTATTATAGCTTTCCCAGCCATATGTTTATATTTACCAAGTTTAATGATGGGGTAGATTACCATACACCGATCATTATATCATCTTCCTTACTGTAGTCTCTATCTTTTAGGACGAAACCATCTGTTACAGCTACTCTATTTTTTCTGTCAATCAACCTTTTTAAAAGCAACTCTTTCATTTCCTCTCTTATTTTGTAATCTTTTGGCGATTGTCCAAGATCTTTAAATTCATCTGGATCATTAATTAAATCAAATAATTGTGGGGGAAAACCTTTATAGTAAATATATTTCCATTTATCAGATCTTATCATATAACCTCTCGCATCTGATGCTCCTAGATCAAGTAATTTTCTGGCTTGATTAAAAGAATAGTCAATTTCACTGAATACAGCATCTTTCCATTTCTTTATTTTATTGCCATTAATTATCGGCATTAATGAATTTCCTTCAAGACGATGTTTGCTTTCAGGACTTTCAACAGCATCTAAAAATGTTGGCAGAAGATCAATTGCTTCTACAAATCTCTTTTCTTTTTTGCCTCGAGTTTTGTTTGCAGATTCCCTAGGGTCAAAAATAATCATTGGAACTCTCACTATTTGTTCATGAAACAACTCTTTGTCTCCTAACCAGTGATCCCCGAGGTAATCACCATGGTCGGAAGTAAATACAATCATTGTATTTTTCATATTTCCTTTTTTTTCAAGGAATTCAAAAAGTCTTCCTAGATTGTCATCGATTTGTTTAATTAAGCCCATATAACCTGCCATAACTGTATTTCTAACTTCATCTTTAGAAAAAGTTTTTGACACTCTTGTATTCATAAAAGCTTCATAAACTGGGTGTAGATTTTTTTTTTGAATTTCACTTCTGTGAATAGGGTAAAATTGATTTTGAGAAAACATATTATGGTATGGAGCAGGCGCAATATACGGCCAATGTGGTTTTATGTAAGATAAATGCAGGAACCAAGGCTTATCAGAACTTTCCTCAATAAATTCCATCGCTCTATTTGTCATAAAAGAAGTTTCAGAATGCTTTTCTGGAATTCTAGCCGCTTTATTGGAATTTCTTAATTTCCAACCACTTAATATTTCACCATTTTTTCCTTCAGCAGAATTTGCCCAACTATCCCATGGATTATCTCCTTTATATCCAAGTTTATTTAACCATTTATTGTATGATAATTTTTTTCCAGACTTTTTAATATGATTGTTTGGATGAAGACCATCATCTCTCTCAAATGGTTCAAAACCTGGTTCACTCACTATTAAACCGATTTCTGTATCTTTATTGATACCTAAACGTGCCATTCCCTCAGTATCTGGTTTCATATGTGTTTTGCCAACTATTCCAGTTCTTATCCCAGATTTTCTCATATAGTCGCCAATAGTAAGTTCTCCAATAGGAAGAGGTACTTGATTCCAAGTTGAGCCATGACTAAAAACAGTTCGTCCGGTGTAATAAGAAGCTCTTGATGGACCACACACTGGTGACTGCACATAGGCTGACTCAAATAAAATTCCTTTTTTTGAGATTTTATCGATGTTTGGTGTTTTTAAATGAGGATGACCATAACATGACAAATAATCCCACCTTAGTTGATCTGCCATAATAAATAAAATGTTTCTAATTTTGCTCATATTTTTATTTTATTATTCTATAGTCGGCTCATTCGAAAGAATAGTTATTTTTTATTACTACTTGCATTATAAAAAACCTATATTTATAATCTATATTAATAAGCGGGAGTAGCTCAGTGGTAGAGCGAAACGTTGCCAACGTTTAGGCCGAGGGTTCAATTCCCTTCTCCCGCTCCAAAAACTATGAGTGATTTAGCTAATAAAAAATGTATTCCTTGTGAGGGTGGTATACCAAATTTTAATATAACTGAAATTCATAAGTATTTAAAAATGGTTGATGGCTGGGAAGTTAAATCCGATGAGAACAAAATATATTATTTGATCAAAAATTTTAAATTTAAGAACTTTTTGGAAAGTCAAAATTTTGTTATAAAAGTTGGAAATCTGGCAGAACAAGAAGGACATCATCCAGACATATGGTTTGGCTGGGGATACGCAAAAATTAAAATTTTCACTCATGCTATAAAAGGTTTACATGAAAGTGATTTTATCTTAGCAGCAAAAGTCGACAAAATTGCTTAGTGATTAAAGTGTCTTGTTCCAGTAAAAATCATTTTAACTTTTGCTTTATTAGCGGCATCAATCGAGTCTTTGTCTCTTATTGAGCCACCAGGCTGAATAATCAGCTTTATACCTGCATTTATTAATTTTTTGACTCCATCAGAAAAAGGAAAGAAAGCATCAGAAGCTGCAATAGAATTTTTTAACTTTTTAGGTTGGAATTTCTTTGCTTTTTGAACAGCTATATTGCAACTATCAACTCTGCTTGGTTGGCCCGCGCCTATTCCTATAGTTGAAAAATTATTTGTTATTACTATCGAGTTTGATTTTACGTATTTACAAATATTATAAGCAAATTGTGCGTATCTAACTTCTTTTATTGTTGGTTTTTGTTTTGTGACAAATTTTAGATTTTTTTTATTAAAAATAACATTATTTTTATCTTGTAATAAAAATGAATTATCGAATTTTTTAATTTGAAAATTCTCTTTTTGTTTTATTTTTGAAATATCTAATAAGATTAAATTCTTCTTGGAATTAAAAATTTTTAATGCATCCCTATCAAATTTTTTAGCCATTATAACTTCAAAAAAATATTTGGACATTTCTTTGGCAATTTTTTTATTAATTTTAAAATTACAACCCACAATACCACCAAAAGCACTAATAGGATCAGATTGGTAAGCTTCCTGAAAAGATTTTATAGCAGACTTATTATTAGATGCCCCAGAGGGGTTTGCGTGTTTAATAATTACAGAGCCATTATTTTTAAATGACGATAAAATTTCAAGACCTGTAAATATATCGTTGTAATTGTTATAACTTAAAGCTCTTCCTTTGATTTTACCTAAACCCAATATGTCTTGATATAAATCATTAATATAGATAGAGCTCTTTTGATGTGGATTTTCTCCATATCTAAGCTCAGATATTTTTTTACCAAAAATCGTTTTCATTTCAGGAAAAACAATATTTAGTTTTTTATTAAACCAATCAGATATCATGGAGTCATAATAAGCTGTTTGACTAAAAGCTTTACTTGCCATGTTCTCCCTAAATTTTAAACTTGTTTTACCTTTATTTTTAATTAGTTCGTTAATCAAATAATTATAATCTTTTTTGTCGGTTACAACCGTTACATGAAAAAAATTTTTAGCAGCACTTCGTACTAGTGCAGGACCTCCAATATCTATATTTTCTATAATTCTATTATTGTTTTTGCTTTTCCTTAATATTTCCTGAAATGGATAAAAATTTACAATTATTAAATCTATAAAATCAAATTTTTTTTTATTCATTTCTCTTACATGTTTTTTATTTGATCTTTTGCTAAGAATTCCAGCGTATATCCTTGGATGCAAAGTTTTAACTCTTCCGTCTAACATCTCGTCAAATTTAGTATATTTTGATATTTCGTGACATTTGTAACCAAGTCTTTTGATTTCTTTATAGGTTCCACCAGAACTGATTATGTTAATTTCAAGTTTTTTTAGAACTTTTAGAATTTTTTCTATACCAGATTTATCAGACAGTGATATTAGCGCATTTTTTATTTTTTGAGACATAAATCTAGCTGGCTTTTTTAAGTTTCCAATTTATATTTACATCTTCATCATCTGTACTTCCATAAATAACTATACATTGATTGTTTTGTGTCTTACTGCCACCCAAAAAAAGACTCTTTTCTATACTGATCTGTTGGTTCTCCGATGAGAATATCCATGATTTATTTTTGTTAACTTGTAAAAGTATACTTTTCCCACTTACAGTCTGAACTGTATTAATGCCTGGGTACAAATGAAATCTAATAGAAAATCCAACATTAGTACTCCCATTTTTCTTAATTAGATAATCACTTCCCTCAATATCACTATTTTTTTTTAAAAATTTAATAGTTCTTTTATGTAAATATCCAAATTTATCAAGGTAAGCATTATGAGTTGCTGATAATTTAATGCTTGATTTATCTTCAATACGATCGACATCAATTATTTTAAATGAATTATTAATTGTTGATCCATACGCTCTGTTAATTAAACTATTTTTTTTAAAGTTAACAACAGAAGTATTATCAATACAAAGAGTAGATTGTGCAGAGGTAAATTTACTTAAAAGCTGAATTTTTTTTGATATTTTCTTACCATAACCACAGTTGGTAATTATTTTATTATTATCATTTGAATATTCAAAAGAAAGAGGACCAGATTGGTAGTCTTTCGAAAGCGTTTGTAGTGGTGGACTACCAGAGTCAAAATATAAAGTAGATTTTTTATTTTTAACTATTTGTATTTGACCAACTGATTTTAAATTCTTTTTAGGTAAATAATTTAATTTATGGAGGTATTCTAAAAAATTTTCCAAATTTTTTTCGGTTGATCCATTAAATAAAGGTAATTTTTTCAGGGGATTATCTAAGGAATTTAGACATACTAAATTTTTTTCAATTATTTCCTCTAAATTTTCAGGCACTGTTTCTTGTCCGCTCTTCATCCACTCCTTAACCAATATAAAATATTGCAGATAAGTAACCAAATTTTCAAAATTTCTATTTTTTGGAAATCCACTTTTATCAAAAGTATATTCTATAAAGTTTTCAAGTTCTTTGAGGCCTTGCTTATAATTATTGTAATATTCTCTAAAAACTAGACCAGATAATATCAAAGCACTAATATGCGATATTTTAAGATTATCATCGGAAATACTTTTTAAATTTTTCTTAACAAATGTAATTTGTCTTACAAGACTTTTATAGAATATTTGATTAAAATTCTTTTGTGTATTATTTAGGATTAGATCAGCATTAGAAATCCAACTAATAATTCTAATACTAATTAAATTTTCACTCCATACATTTTTTTTATAGTTTTGATATTTCAAAATCCATTCTTCAATAATTCTCTGAATTATTTCGAGTTTATTTTTTCTGTCTACCAAATTTAACCACAAAAAATTATGTATACTTCTTCTTTCTTTGTTTTTTAAAAAACTAATTCTAAAGTTTCTTACATCTTCATTCGAAATTTTAATTAGCAAATCTTTGTGGTTCAATAATGGAGATAATAAATATGGATTAGGATAGAAGAAAAATCTTGAAGGAATTTTATTATCTAACAATTCGTTATAAAATTTTGTTGTATAAAAAAACTCTTTCATTGATTTAGCTATTATTCTTTTTAAGGATAGCAAATAAATAAAAATACTTTTTATACTAATCATTAATTAATTTTCACGTAGTAAATTAATATTCTTCTCTAAGTCACCGTTATTTTCATTAAATATAGTCGAACCCGAAACTAATATATTAGCCCCAGCATTTTTGGCCGCCTTAGAATTTTCAAAATTTATTCCACCGTCAATTTCTAAATCTATTTTATATTTTTGTTTATCTATTATCTTTTTTAATTCTTTTAATTTTGGTAATACTTCTGGCATAAATTTTTGTCCCCCAAAGCCAGGCTCAACACTCATTATTAATATTAAATCTATTTTGTGCATATAGTCTTTAATAAGATCAATTTCACTTTTAGGTTTAAGTGATATTCCAACTTTCTTTTTAAACTTTTTAATTAGCTCTATTGTTGCACCTGTATCTTTCGTTGCTTCTGGATGAAAGGTAATAATATCTGCACCTGCATTTGCAAATTGTTCAATATAATTATCTACTGGGGAAATCATAAGATGAACATCAAAAATCTTCTTGCTAAAAGGTCTTATTTTTTTTATTACGTCAGGACCAATGGTAAGGTTTGGAACAAAGTGGCCATCCATCACATCAACATGAATGTAGTCAGCCCCAGCTTTTTCCAGAGCCTCAACCTCTTTTCCAATTTTACTAAAGTCACACGCCAAAATTGATGGTGATATCTTAATTGAGGTATTCATCTTTAATTATTTATAGTTTTAAATAATTAGATGTCAAAAAAATATTTTATTATCTGTATGTATTAGCTATATCTTCTGTCTGAGATACAATAGTTTTGTCGGTTGATGTGGACATTTCCATTTTTATCGCCAAAAACCAAATCAGCAAAACACCAAGTATCCAAAAAACTATCTGCCATACCCAAAGTGAAGGCATACCAAAAGACCAACTTTCAACATTTTTAGCTTTCCCGAATAATTCATTTCCAATTAATAAACCAGGCCCAAATGCAAAAAATGTCCATCCAACTAAAATAATCCATGCACTTGGCTTTAAACTTCTTCTTGAAAGTGAATAATTTTTATTCTCTATTATAAAATCATGGAATTTTCTTTTATTTTTTGTTTCTTTTAAATCTTGCGTTATAAAAGATATTGTAGTTGCAGAAATTAGATTAAATAAAACACCCCATACAGACGAATGAATTGTTAGAGGCCATTTATTCCAACCAATAGCGTTACCAAATAGTTGTTGGCCAATACCTTCAGTAAAAATGACTGTAATTATTCCGACAATAATTCCAAAAGAAACACCTTGTTTTGTAAACCACGAAAAATAACAAATCGAAATCAAGGGTACAAACATTTGGCATGCTATCGCAAGTGCAAAACTTCCTAAACCAATTATATTTCCACCTGAAATAATTGATAAAATTAAAGAGACTAAAAAAATAATCATTATTAAAATCCTAGAACAAAAGATTTGTTTATCGTTAATTAAATTTTTTATAAAAAACCTTTTTATTATATCTCTTGTAATAATAGCGCTTGTAGTCAAATAAAGAGAACTCGTTGATTGAATTGACGCTATTGCACATATTGCTAAAATACTAAAAAAAACAGCGGAATATTCACCAACTAAATTTATAATAAAAGGGACTATGCTTGCACTATTTTCTGGATAAAGATTTTGAGGCAAAATATTTGATATATTATTTCCACTCTCATTAACATAACTATTTGCACCCAATAAAGTTGATCCTACTCCTATACCAGTTGAAAAAAATATTAAAATGAAACCCATTAAGAATCCTGAAAACCATATCTGTTGAGTGCCAAAATATCCTGTATCTTTACTCGCATAAGTCAACATGGAAATGTTTGGTGACATTTGAATTCCAGTTAATCCTATAACAAAAGTTAAAATCATCGAGGAAGTCCATATTCCATTGTATGAAAGATTTTCATTCATTAATTGAACTGTTTTAATAGTGCCTGGAATAGACAGGTAGGAATTATATTTTTCTTGAATATTAAACAAACTTCCTTTTAAACTTGCTATTCTTGATAAACTTTCATTTAACAGGTCCCAACCCCCAACCAAATCATAAGTCATAAACCCAATACAAAATATTCCAAAAATTATTAATAGAAATTGTATCGCATCTATATAAATTATTGATTTAATGCCACCAGTGCTCAAATAAATACTTATAATTGCTCCTATTAAAATGGCTGCAGATACTGGGCCAATTAAATTATCAGTTAAAATACTAATTAATAAACCGCCCAAAGAGAGTTGCATTGCTATAAAAGGAATAGAAAATCCTAAAGTTATAGTAACAATCAAGATTCTCAAAATATCACTTTTGAAATAATCAGATATCATTTCAGAAGGTGTTACATACCCAAATCTTTTAGAGAGCATCCATTGTCTTTTGGAAAAAAGGACTCCAACAAGAGGAATCGCAATAACGCACAAAGAGGTAATAGAGAAAGGAAAACCATTAACAAAAATTAAAGCTGGTTGCACAAAAAATATCCAACCAGAGAAAATTGTCCCAGTTATAATAGCAAAATATGACCAACTTGGTAGTTGTCTTCCAAATATAAAAAAATCTACTGGGGTTACAATTTTCTTTTGATTTTTAAATCCTACATAGAGACAAAAAAACCAGTAAAAGGCTAATAAAGTTATTAATGTATAAATTTTTCCACTCATTTTTAATCACTTATTAAATACACGATAAATTTCTTGAGCTATGTCACTTTCCAATGGAAATGACAACATTCCCATTACATCATATCCCAAAATGTAAGGCATAGCATAGAATCTAAACATATAAAAAAACCATGCTACATATAATGGAACAAATAGGGGTATTATGAAACTTGGTGTAATAAATTTAAACAGCTTTATTATGGGATTGGTTAACTTGACAAAAGCTTTCATGAAAAAAAAATTAGAATCTTCTCTTTGAAAGATATTCATTGCAGATCTTCCTATCAGAGTCCACATTATAATTCCTAGAATATAATCTAATGTTAATACCCAAAGTGGCATATTTTAAGTTATCATGTGAAATTAGTCGCTTAAAGTAAAAAAAAGGGGCGAATAAATCGCCCCTTTTTAAATAAAAATAATTTATTTAGTGTTGTTTTCCAAGAATAGCTCTTCCGCTAGGAACCCTAACGTCATCAACCATCTTCTGAGT
>MDTE01023480.1_pt1 | contig 36905 bp, 37 predicted proteins | sample 811231 | NCBI WGS metagenome assembly MDTE01 (sample SAMN05326651, study PRJNA326480) | marine metagenome | isolation source: seawater | place: Indian Ocean: Red Sea | collected 2010 | reverse complement strand
TTTATTAAATATTTATGGTGTTGTTCGAAATATCCTACTTTTGATGATGACCTTAAGAATTTTCCAAAAAAATTTGATGATAAAAAATATTACGGTTATAGCGATCATACAATCGGAATCGAAACTTGTCTGTTAGCTATTTCAAGAGGGGCTAAAATAATTGAAAAACACTTTACACTAGATAAATCTGATAACACGATTAGAGACCATGCCTTGTCAGCAACTCCTGAGGAATTTAGAAATTTAGTGACTTTGGGACGAGAAATAAATAAAAAAATTTCCAAAGGTTTGTAAACGTTAAATTTATTTTAAACTAAATGTTTACTTATTTCTCTAAAATGATGAAACTGAGAATATTTTTTACATGTTAAAAGACTTTTAATCTTAATTTTTTCTTTTTTTCTGTGATCTTTTAATAATTCTAAAATCATAAAAAATTTTTCTATAAAATCATTCTCATTATTATTTTTATATAAGAAACCATTAATACCATTTTTTATAATCTCAGTTGGACCACTTTCACAATTGCTTGATAATACAATTTTTCTGGAAAACATTGCCTCCAAAATAACAAACCCAGGGTCTTCCCAATTTGAAGTTAATACAAAAAAAAGTGATGAATTTAAGAAGGGATATATATTTTCTTGAAAACCTAAAAGAAATACACTTTTATCTAAATTTTGATCTTTTATAAAGCGCTCTAAATAATCTCTATCTTCACCCTCACCTAAAATTACTAAATAAATATCTGGATTCTTTTCTAATATTTTTTTAAAATTTTTTATTAAAAATATGAAATTTTTTTGATTACTAAGTCTTCCTATTGATACAACATATCTTTTGTTATTGAGCCAGCTATATTTTGGGTCAATATTTTCTCTTTTTTTTCTCATGATCTTGTTTACATCAATTACAGGATCATTAACGTTGTACATCTTTTGTTCAGAAAATATATTCTTTGTAATCAAATTTATTTTTGTATTTTTTGTAGGACAAAAAATCTTGTGAAGATTTTTATTTGAAAATTTCCAAAATAATTTTCTTAAATAAGTCATTTTTGGAAAACCCGAAATTCTCAAAATAAATTTAGTTTTATAATTGAACAAATTCATAAGTATCAGTGGTACATATGATATTAAGTGAATAATAAAAAAATCAGGTTCTTCTTTTTTAATTTTCTTATGAAGATCAATTATAGAAAAAAAAAATACTAATATATAAGTAAATCTACTTTTTAAAAAACCCCTAGTTGGAAGTTTTTTTATATCCAAAAAAGTCTTTAATTTAATAATCTCAATTTCGTTCTTGTTTAAAATTTCACGATAAGGTTGCCATTCATTGAAAACATCTATAATTTTACAATCAATTTTTTTATTTTTTGAAAATTTATGAATAGATTTAATAGAATTTGCAACCGCAAATGTAGTTGCAACTTCTGAAATAAATGGAGACCAATAAAAAACTTTCATAATTTTAGTATTCAATTAAAAATATATATTTTCATAAAATGAAGATAAAATAAATAGGTTTACTAACGCAAATTGTGTATTAATTCATAAATTGTTTAATAAAATGATAAATAATTAGCATATTCAAAATGGATAAAATTTTAAACCAAGATTGTAAATATATTTTTAAAAATTCAAATATTAAGAAATTTGAAAAAAAGAAAATTTTAATTCTTGGTGGGAATGGATTTTTTGCAACGTATGTTCAAGCTGTATTATCCATGACAAATTGTAAAATTATTTCAATATCTAAAAATAAACCAAAGGGATTATTTAAAAGTATTTATAAGAATAAAAATATTAGATTTATAAAAATGGACCTCAATGATAACAAAAAATTTAAGATGATTATGAAACAGAAATTTGATTTTATCTTTCATTGTGCTACATATGGTCAACCAAAAAAATGGGTTAATAACGAATGGGCTACAATTAATTTAAATATAAATAGTTTAAAATTTATTTTAGAAAATTCAGTAAAATATAGATCTAAAGTATTGTTTGTTAGTTCAGCATCTGTTTATAAACTTCCTAAAAAAAATGAAATTTTAGTAGAAACCTCTCAATTAGGAACAGGAAGTTTTTTTAACGAGACAATCTATGCAACTTCAAAAATATTAGCTGAAAAACTATGTGAATATTATAGAGTAAAATATAATATTCCTGTCTATGTTGTAAGACCAGCTCACACTTATGGACCTGGTCAGGATTTTAAAGACCCTAGAGTTGTGCCCCAATTATTAAAAAGAGCGATTATAGAAAAAAAAATTTATATGTATGATAGTGGCAAAACAGTAAGAACATGGTGTTATATATCAGATTTAACGATCATGTTATTAAACATAATTACTAGAGGTAAATCTTTTATTTACAACGTATCAGGAGAGGAGCATTTATCAATTTATGAAATTGCTAAAAAAATATCAAAATTAAGGAATAATCTTCCAATCAAAATCAAAAATAAAAATTTAAAATATACAAGTTCTAAACCTTCTATTCTCAGAGTTTCTTCAAAGAAATATAAAAAGGAATTTAAACTATCTAATAATATTTCATTTATAGAGGGTATAAAAAGGTTAATTGAATGGAATTTAGATTTTAATAAAAAATGAATAATCTAATATTAAGAATTCTTGATTTAGCAAAAAATGGTGAGGAAGGTCATGTTCCAAGCTCTTTATCTATTTTGGATATAGTAGAAGTATTATACGATAGATTTATAACAAAAAATAAACAAGATAAATTTATACTAAGCAAAGGACATGCAAGTTTAGCTTTATATGTTGTATTAGAAAAATTTAAAATTACTAAAAATTTAGATAACTTTTGTAAATTTGAAAGTAACTTCGGAGGACACCCTGATAAAAATAAAATTAAGGGTGTAGAAAGTTCCACAGGTTCTTTAGGACATGGATTTCCATTTGCATGTGGGGTTGCGCTAGCAAAGAAAATTAAGAAAGAAAAAGGAAAAGTATTTGTCTTAATTGGAGATGGTGAATGTAATGAGGGAACTGTTTGGGAAACACTTTTGCTGGCCAGTCATCACAAACTAGATAATCTAATATGTATAATTGACAAAAATAAATCTACTGATCGTGCACTCAAAATTGATAACTTAAAAAAGAAACTAACTTCTTTCAATTGGGATTGTTTAGAAGTTAATGGACATAATAAAAAATTATTAATCAAATCAATTAAAAAACAAAAAAAAAAACCGTTGGCAATTATTGCTAAAACAATTAAAGGAAAAGGCGTAACTTTTATGGAAAATAATCCTGAATGGCATCACAAAAAAATTGATGAAAGAACAATTAATAAATTTAAACTTAGTTTGAATAAATGAGAAAACAATTTGTTAAAACGATATCAAAACTATTTTATTTAGATAAAAAAATAGTCATGTTACTTGGAGATATTGGCGTCTATGGTTTTAGAGATATATTTAAGAAATTTCCTAAAAGAATTTTCAACATTGGAATTTTAGAACAATCTATGATTAGTGTGGCTGCAGGACTGTCAAATCAAGGTTTAAAACCAATTGTACATACTATAGCACCATTTATTGTTAGTAGAGCATATGAGCAAATGAAAATTGACTTTGGTTATAACAAATTAAAGGGAAATTTTGTAAGTATAGGGGCTTCGTACGATTACGCTTCTTTAGGTTGCACACATCATTGTCCAGAAGATATAAATTTAATGTACAATATTCCCGACATGCAAATAGTTGTACCTGGGAATAGTGAGGAATTTGATACATTATTCAGACAAAGCTATAAAAATAAATATCCAACATATTTCCGTTTATCAGATCATGAAAATTTAAATAAATTTAAAGTTAGATTTGGCAAATGTAACTATATTAATAATAAATCTAAAATTAATATATTGGCTATTGGACCAGTGTTAAATTTTGTTTACCCATTGGTTCAGAAATATAAAGTAAATCTTATATATTCAACTACTATAAGGCCTTTTGATAAAAAAAAATTAAACAGATTTCTAAAAAAAAATAGTTCATTATTAATAATAGAACCATTTTATAGTGGAGCAGTATTAAATGAAATAAAAAATTTGATTGGAAATAATAAATATAAAATTGAGAATATATCTGTTCCATTTAAATTTTTAACTAATTATGGAAAAAAAATCGAGCATGACAAAAAATTAGGTTTCTCTTTAAAAAATGTTGAAAAAATTATTAAAAAATTAAAAAAAATTTCTTAGTAATTTTTCTAATTTGTTTAATCTACCACTATTAACAAATTGATTATTGCCAATGTAAAAAGAATTGAATTCTATAAAATCAGAATTTTTTAATTTTTTTTTTTTGAAATCTCTTAAAAACGGCTGTCTTAGAAGGTTGCCAGCTATAAAGGGTCTTGTTTCTATTCCATTTTTATTTAGGTAATTTTCAAGTTTATTTTTTATTAATTTATTTTTCATTAAAAATGGAAGTACAAATGATGAAATATTTTTGTTATTAGTAATTAAGAATTCGTTGTGAAATTTTCTTTGTATACTTAAAAACTTCTTAAAATTATTATTTCTTATTTGTATCCATTTGTTAATTTTTTTTAACATTTTAATACCTAAAAAAGCATTAATCTCTGTAGATCTTAAATTAAATCCATCACTTAAAAAAAGAAATTTAAAATTTTTATTGGGAAATTTTTTTTTTATTTTGATTTGATCTTTTGGAAGTAATTCCCTAGCTAAACCATGAGATCTTTTTAATAAACATAAATCATAGAAATGTTTATTATTTGTTGTTATCATGCCTCCCTCTATTGTACTCATATGATGACCCCAATAAAAACTAAAACTACCCCCTAATCCAAAATTTCCTACTTTTTGATTATTTATTCTTGCACCCTGGGACTCACAGCAATCTTCCAAGATTGTAATATTTCTTTTACTTATAATTTTTTTTATTTTCAAAATATCTGATGGAAAACCTATTAAATGAGCAACAAAAATTGCTTTTGTTCTTTTTGTAATTGATGATTTTAATTTTTCATAATCATATGAAAAGTCATTAAGGTTCACATCAACAAATATTGGTTTTAATTCAGATTGAATTACAGGTGTAACTGTTGTTGGCCATGTTACAGCTGGAACTATTACTTCATCACCATTTTTCCATTTGTTTAACTCTTTTGCACATTGAACTATAAGCAAATTTGCTGAGCTTCCGGAATTAACAAATATTGAATATTTACTTCCATTCCATTTTGAAAATTTTTTTTCAAACTCTCTAACTTTCTTAAATTGAGTAAACCTGGTATTTTTAGTAATAAAATTTACTAAATCTTTTTTTGACTTATTATCTAAAAAATTTTCTTGTAATGGCCAATTCATATATTTATTAATTAGATCGCTTATATCTAATTTATTATAAGTTTAAAAATAAATTATTATATTTTTTTACGTATTTAATAAGACTAAATTTTTGAAGATTTTTTTTTAAATTAATAGTTTTTTTTGTAAGTATTAATGGGTTTTTGTAGTGATTAAGAATTCTTTTTGCTAATTCTTCATAGTTTCCCTTTTTAAAAATGTTAGGACCTTTATCAGTCCTTAATAATTCAATAATTCCAGACTTACAATTAGATGAAATTATGGGAATGCTCATATTTATACTTTCAGCAATTACGTTTGGAAATCCTTCATACAGTGATGAAGAAATAAATAAATCACAATTTTTGTAAAAGGGTTTGATATTAGTTATATTTTTTAAAATCTTAATTTTTTTATTTATTTTATATTTTTTTATTATTTCACAAATATCTTTATAGTCAGATCCATTTCCTATAATTGTCAAAGTTAAATCTCTATGTCTAATTGCTATATTAAATGCTTTGATTAAAGTTAGATGATCTTTTTGTTTTTCAAGTCTTCCAACATTAAGTATTCTGCCTTTTTTTTTGTAGTTGATAATATTTCTACTTTTATTAGCTATAACGGCATTATGAATTGTTTTTACTTTTAAATTTAAAAAATTGCCTAAATCTCTCGATAATTCCTCTGAATTTCCAATAACCCTATCAAATTTGGGATATGTGAATTTCATCAAATTTCTGATTATAATTTTGCGGAAAAAATCTGAAAGATTAAAATAAGTAAATAATTCAGATATATGATTCCTCTCAATTAAAACTTTCTTAAGCCTATTGTCTAATCCTAAGGTAATGAAATATGATATCACATTTACAAAATTTTGATTTGAAAAAAGAATTACTTTTGTAAAATTTAATTTTAAGTTTTCTTGGATAATTCTTCTAACCTTAAAAATTGAAAAAATTGTTTTTGATGATTTGATAATATGTATTTTAATTCTTCTTTTTAAATATTTTCTTATTTTTTGTTTATTTAAACAAATAAAGTCAATTTCATATTTTTTATGATCTAAATTATTTATAAGTCTTGATAAAGACAAATCAGCTCCACCAATGTCTGAATAAGGATGAAATATTATTAGATTAATTTTAGATTTACTCATTAATAATTATTTTGAGTAAGTATTGAATTAAATTCCAAATCATACTTTTCAATTTTGGTATTTTTTATTTCTTTATCAAAATAATTATCTTTAATTTTTTCTATGATAAGTTCTGCCATTTTTAAAGGATTGTACTCATTTACTAAAATTCCATTTTCATTGTTTATGATTAATTCATTTGCGCCCTTTGTATCAAAACTAATTACTGGAAGTCCTGCTGCGATAGCCTCAAGTAGTGTGATGCCAAAAGATTCTATTCGTGCTAAATTTATATAAGCATCATGAGATTTATAAATTTTGATTAATTTGGAGTGAGGAAAATATATTTCATCATTGTTTGGAATTTCTTTTAAAATTTCAAAAAAATTTTTATTTTTAATGATAAAATCTTTTTTTAATAAATTTGAGGAATCCCGTCCAACAAGAGTCCATTTAAAATTAATTTTTTTTTCAATTAAATATTTTGAAACTTGCTCTATTAAATCAAGACCCTTTTTTTTTTCATAATACCTAGCGACAGTTATAAATTTAATCGTTTCTTTATTTTTTTTTAAAATTTTACATTCTTGAAATTTTTTTAATTCTACTGAATTTGGAATTTTAACAATTTTATCCTTCGGATAATTTAACAATACCAATTCATTTATAATAGTGTCAGAAATAGCATAAACTTTATCAATAATTTTAAGAGTTTTTTTCAATAAATTTTCATATTTTTGATCAAATCGATACCCATATTTAATATTCATATCTTTTTGTATATCCGCACCATGAAATGTAATAACTACTTTTTGGTTAAGATCTTTGAGAGGTTTAATATATAATAAGGTTTTAAAATTTACTGACTGAAAATTCCAAACTTCATATTTTTTATTTAAGCAAATTTTTTTAAAATAAACTTTTAAGAAAAAAGTTAAATCGATGTTAAAATAATATTTAAATAAAAAAACTATATTAATTATAAACTTATTTAGTTCTAAAATATTATATTTTTTATTTGAAATATCTTCTTTTTTCAAAATAAGAATATCCACTTCATTTCCTATTTCAATTAATTTGTTAGCAGTGTTATGTGTTTGTACCTCAGCTCCACCCAACCAAGGTAAAAAAGTTGATGGTACAAAAGCAATTTTCATAGTTAATTTATTTTTTTTGAAAATTTATTGATGAAATAATAACTTACAAATGCAATCGTAACAAAAAATAATTGGATTATATTCTGTTTATTTAAAAGTCTTATTCTAAATTCCTCAATCACTTTTTTAAAAAAGGGGACTTTTGATGAATAACCATATATATTGAATCTTCCAAATATTTCTTTTCTTTTTGTTGCTTTACCTACCATCTTGTGGATCTTAATCATTCTGTAAAATAAATCTCTATCTGCTGAATATTTAAAATCTAAATTATATTTTCCAATTTTTTTTTGAGCCTTATTTTTTATGAAAAAACTAACTGAATGAGATGGATAAATATTAAAAGTATACCATAATTTTGTTGGGTAGAAACTATGAAAAATTTTCTGTTTAACCACGCTTCCAAATAAAAAATCTATGTTAGACAAAGCAAAATACTTTGCAACTATTTTAAAAGTATTTTTGTAATAAAAATCATCACAATTTAAAATACCAATAATTTCACCTGTACATTTTTTTAACCCAATATTCATAGCATCATATAAACCTCTATCTTTTTTTGAATGCCAGTACTTTAAATTTTTTTTATATTTTTTTATGATTCTAAGAGAATTATCTTTTGAATTACCGTCTATAACAATGTGCTCAATTTTTTGTTTTGGATATTTTAATTGAAGAACACTTTTTAAGCACTTTTCAAGAGTTTTTTCTCCATTAAGCACCGGTGTAATAACAGATATTTTTGGATATTTCGTTATTAAACTCAATTTTTTTTTTCTCATTTATTTTTTTTAGGATTATGATTATTTGAAAACCCACCCAATTTTTCTGGTAAAAAATTTTTAATATGCCATGAATACTTTAAATAATTAAAAAATCTCCAACTTTTATTAAAACCATTATCTATAGTGTATCTTTTTTGAATTTCATTTAAATTTAGACCATGTGCAATTTGTCTTGGGTTTGTATCAATATCAATATAACCGTCACATAAAGATAATAAATAGGTTTCAAGTAGTATATTTCTTCCAAGTTTATACCTATGTCTAGATCTTGAATAATTATCCCATACTTCTTGATCTCTGATACCCTTTTTTGATGATTTCAAAAAAATAACTTTATTTCCAAAATATTTTGTTATTGAATTAAAATTTTTTAAATCCTCTGTTACCAAAAAAATTTTGTCGTAATTTTCATTCGATAAAATATCATTTATTTTATTAATCATCTGGTTTGGTGTAATTGCATACACTACTCCTGCAATTTTATATGTTGTTCCTCTAAAATGAACACCTAAGATTTTTTTTTTTTCAAAAAGTTTATCTCTTAAATAATAAAGAAGTTTTTTTTTAATTTTTTTTAAATTTATTTCTTCTCTTAAAATTTTAATTAAGTCTTTAGAGTCTGTAATATTAAAAAAGAAATCTTCTTTTTCTGAATAAAATTGATACTCAGTAATTATAACATTTTTACTTTGATAAACTTCCTCTAAAGAATAATTTGATAATTGCTCAAAAAAATATTCCCAAGAATTATAAGTATTTAATATTTTTTCTTTTTCATTATAAATAGTTGGAAAATTATACATATCAACTATTGGAATAGCGCCAAGCGATTTCGCAATTTTTATATGATTTAGTACAAATGATAGATTTGAAAAAAGCCCAAACCCTGGGGATCTTTGAATAACATAAAAAATTTTGTCAGCATTTAGTTTTCCAAAGTTCTGAATATGAACTTTTTTTCTAGGTAGCTCTTTTTTTTTTTCTAAAATGGGTTTATAAAATCTTTGATATATAATTTTTCTTATAAAATTTTTCATTTCAATATTTTTTTTAACATATTTTTAATTGAATAAGATCTATCTTTTAATTCAGTGCTTTCTTTTAATTTTTCATTATCTAGTTTTATTATTTTTGCAAGTCCAGAGTCCTCGAAAGAAAAATGAACTTTAAAAATATCTTGATTATTAGGTATCAATTTTAAGATTTCTAAAAAAGTTTCTCTATTGATTACCTCTGTATGAGGATGATCTCTATAATTATTTTTGCAATAAGGAACCCATGAAATATCATCAATAATCATCAGTCCATTTTTTTTTAAATAATAAAAATAAAACAAAATAAGTTTTTTTACGTGTTGGGGATTGTGAAAGCTATCAATAAAGATCAAATCAAATTGATTTCCAGCTTCCTTTATAACTTTATCAAAATTGTCATCTGAAGTATTTATGAACTTCCAATTATTATCATTAAAAAGTTTTGAATAATCGTCAATATCTACTGAATATAATTTTCCATTATTTTTTTCACATAGTTCTAAAAAAAATTTAGTTGAATTTCCCTCTCTTACGCCAAACTCTAAAATTTTAATATTCTTTGTATTCTTTATATCTTCATAAAAAAAAGATCTCAATTTCTCAATATATTTTAAATTATTCATTTTAATTATTCGAATTAAAAATTTTTACTATTTCATTTATTTTATTATTATTTTTTTTTGCATGTTTTTCACAAAAATTAATTCTTGCTTCTTGAGTATCATCTCTATTCCACCATTCGAAAATATTTTTGTAATTATTTTTGATGAAAGTTGCAGCAGAATGATAATTTTCATGAAAAATATTTACACCTGAAAGTATTTTCAAATCATTCAAAACATCCTTTTTTAATAAACAATCTTCAATGTTTGTGAAAAAAATTGTTGGTAAATTCATAGATAGTGTCTCAAGATAGCCAGTTCCAACATATGAATGAACTATTAATCTAGATTTTTGAATTAATTTAAAAACTGATTGATATCCAGGATCTATTTGAATTTTTGGAATTCGAGTCTTCAGCAAATAATCCTCATTCCAAAATCTTTTTGCATGCATCCTAACTCTCAAATTTTTTAAAAGATCTGAAGTGTCTAAAATTTCACAGAATTTAATACACTCTTTGTAATAATTATAAGCTTGAAGTGAACCTGATATTGAATTTATCCTGCTTGTATATCTGGGTTGACATCTTAAAATAAATAAAATTTCATCGTTTTTTGCTTTGTATTTTATTTTTGGAAGTTTTTTTATGATTCCAAAAGGTATAACTTTTTTATTTTTTTTGTCTGTCCATCCCCAACTAAGAAATTTATCTCCTACATCCAATTCATGATCCTGTATAGTTGAAAATTCATATTGACCATAAACTCCTCCATGTTGGCCCATAATTAATTTTGAATTCTCTTTTTCGATTTTTTCGGCTGTATAAAAAGCTTGTTTAGTTTTTTGTAAAAAATGAGATGTAAAAATGATCTTGGGGTTTGAAGGCCAATTAATATCTTTTATCATTAAACACATTTTTTTATAGTTTTCAAAATAAGTTGTTGGTGTCTGTAATATAATTAAATGTTTAATTATTTTTTCAAAGTCATTTTCTGGATTAAAATTATTTAAAATGAATTTATGTCTAAATTCCCAATCTATTTTTTTTTCTATTTGAGGTTCCATGCTATTTAGTTTTGGTAAACAGCCAAGTTTAAAATTCAATTTAATTTCATCAATTAAACCCAAATAGCTCTCTGAAATTAGATATTTCTCTTTTAAAATTTTTTTTTTAAATAAAGAACTCAGTTGGGAATAAATATTTCTAGAATTTGAATTATATTTATATTTAAAATAACTGTTAAAATTTTCTGAATCTTTAAATTCACCGTTTTTTTTATGAATATTTTTAAATAGATCGCTAGTTTTGAGTATTTCACTAAATATAAAATGATTCCAAGTATCTGTCATTAATGACCTGTAGTATGACTCAATATTACTTGGTAAGAGTAAATCTTTATTAATATCAAGGATAACGGTTTCTAAACTATAATTTTTATCTTTTAATTGTTTTAAATTCTCATATCTTTCCAGAACTAATTGTATAAAACTAGATAGCCAGGGACCCAAAATTATTTTCCAATATCTATTACTATAATTTGTATTATGAAAAGAATTAAAATTTTGAGATAGTTTTAATATCAATTGATTATAGATAATTTTAGAAAGTAAATAATCTTTTTGAAGTTTACCTCTATCATTCCAATGATAAGGTAATGTTTGAAAGTTTAGTTTTGTCCAATAATGTTCTCTATTGGGTCGTTTACACCATTCACCTAAAAATAAAATATTATTATTTTTTTCCCAAGTTTCCTCTAAAGCCGTTGTTATTAAAAGACTATTTGTCATTAATTGTTATTTTTTCTTTGAAAATTTTTTTTAAATGAAAAAAAACTATTAACTTTTGAAAGTGTAATTTTTGCCGCAAGCATTTCAGACTCATAAGTTAACCCAGCCATATGTGGAGTAATAACTAAATTTCTATTTTTTTTTGAATAAATAAATAATTTATTTTTAGTAATATCTTTTTTTTGTTCACCCTGTATCACGTCAACAGCTGCCGACTTAATAATGCCATTCTTTAAAGCTTTTACCAATGAAGTTTCTTTTACAATTTCACCTCTAGAAGTATTTACAAAAATTGAATTTTTTTTCATTTTTTTAAAAAAAGAGTCATTACATAATTCCTTCGTTTTCTTATTCAAATGAACGCAGACCATAATCGCATCTGATTTTTTTAATAAAGAATTTAAATCTGAAAAAATATTTAGTTTTTTAAGTAAATTCTTTTTGTTTGGATCGTAAGCTCTCACAATCATATCAAAAGATTTTGCATATTTATAAATATTCTTACCTATTCTTCCAAAACCAATTATTCCTAAACTTTTTTTATAAAGCTCATTACCTCTGATTGAATCCTCATAATTTCTCCAATTTCCACTTTCAACCATTTTTGTGCCTTGAACTAAATTTCTAAAAGATGAAAGTAACAATCCAAAAGAAAACTCAGAAGAAGCTTTGATTCTATCAATCTTTTTATTTTTCTGAATCGTAAATAATTTAATTCTTTTTTTTTTTAAATAATCTTTATCAATATGTGTTGACCCAGTTGATGGTGTAAAAATTGCCTTAAGTTTATTTGTATTTTTTAAGATGCTTTCATCAATCTTGTAAATAGGAGATGGACTGCAGATCCATCCATCGACATTTTTTAAAATACTTTTTAAACTACTTTTTTCAATACCTTCTGCAAAAATACAATCATATTTTTTAGCAATATCCTTCTCAAATGATTTTAAAAAAGAGGTCGTAGTTGTAATGAGTAATTTAATTTTATTTTTCTCAAATTTTTTCAAAATTTTTTTTTGAATCAAAGGTTGGTTTTTACAAAATCCACTTTGGATTAAAAGTTTTGCAATCAATAAATCGTATTTTGTATCAATATTCACTGATTTTATGTCTGGCATTATCATGGGATAAGTTTTAGTTCCCCATCTACTTTTTTTATTCAAGATACAGTTTCTTGACATAGAATAAATTGCACCATTTCTTATATAACTTGGTTCAAAATCTTGTCTTCTTGAGCCCCAGGAAGGTTCTGGGTATTCATTACAAAAATTAGTGACTTTATTATTAGATATTCTCTTTAATCTTATTGGATGCTTTTCACCTGTATCGACATAGCTTATTACTGAGTCCAATTTTGAATTAAAAAGTTTGTTTAATGCAGAATCTACATCGATATGATCCCTTAAAGGAGATACACATGGTAATTCAATTACAAAATCGAATTTTTTTTTGAAGATTTTTTCCGATTGAATAACAGCGTGATATAATGCGTCAACAGATGTTGCTTTATCTGTTGCCAAATATTTGGGTCTTTTTATTACGAAATCAACTCCGTACTTGAATGAACATTTTTTTATTTCATCAGAGTCTGTGGATACCACAATTTTATCAATAAATTTTGAGTTTTTAGCAGCCGCAATTGAATAACTAATCAAAGGATGATTGTTAATTTTTACAATATTTTTCTTTGGTATTCCTTTTGAACCTCCTCGTGCAAGTATAACTGAAAGAACGTTTCTTTTTTTAATCATTATAGAGTGGCAGTTGAAAAGTTTTTATTTAAAGCTGATTTTACGTCAAAAATTATATTTTTTTTTTTCAAAATTTTCAAAAAATTTTTTTTATAATTTTTTAAGAATACTTTATGCGGAACTGCTAATATAATAGCATCAAAATAATTTTGATAATTTGACAAATTTTTTATAAATAGTTTTTTATATTTTTTATTTAAAAAATTTTTATAAACAATTGGGTCAAAAATTTTAACTGGAATTTTTTTTTGTAAAATTAAATCAATCATATCTTCCACTTTTGAATTTCTTGGATCTGAACAATTTTCTTTAAAACTATATCCAAGAACTAATATTTTTGATGTTTTAATATTAATTTTTTTTTGTTTCATTAAAGTAATTGTTTTATCAACAATAAATTTAGACATTTTTTCATTTATATTTCTTCCTGCTAAAATTACTTTTGGTGTGTATCCACTTTTTTTTGCTTTATATGTTAGATAAAAAGGATCTACCCCAACACAGTGACCTCCAACCAATCCTGGCTTATATTTAATAAAATTCCATTTAGTAGCTGCCGCTTCTATAACATCATTTGTATCAATATCGAGCCTGTCAAAAATTATGGATAGTTCATTTAGTAGTGAAATATTTAAATCTCTCTGAGTATTTTCTATAACTTTAGCTGCTTCAGCAACCTTGATACTGCTTGCTTTAAAAACTTTTGTTCTAATAATATTTTTATATAAATTATAAATCTTATCAGTTGTTTTTTTGTTAGATCCACTCACAACTTTTGTAATTTTTTCTAAAGTATGTTGATTATCACCAACATTAATTCTTTCTGGTGAATATCCGCAATAAAAATCTTGATTTAATTTATACCCAGAATATTTTTCTATTATTGGAATACAAACCTCCTCTGTGCAAGATGGAAATACTGTAGACTCAAAAATCACAATAGATTTCTTCTTTATTGATTTACCAACAATTTTTGATGCACTAATCAAGGATCTTAAATCTGGATTGTTATTTTTATTAACCGGAGTTGGTACTGTAACTATATAGTAATCTAAATCCTCAATATCTTTTAAATTACTTGTTAGATTTAATTTTTTATTTTTTTTGAGATTTTTAACTTTTAAGTCATTGAAAACATCCTTACCGTTAATCAGGTCTTTTACTCTTTTGGAATTAATATCATAACCAACTACCTCAAATTTTTTTGAAAAAGCTATAGCTAGAGGTAAACCAACATACCCTAAACCTATTATTGATATTTTTGACATACTAAAATTAATAATTCTATCTATATATATTTTTTCTTATAATCCTCAAAATTTAATTGATCTATTATTTTTCCATCTTTTAATAAAATAATTTTATTACAGTATTTTAAAGGACCAATTTTATGCGATATCAAAATAATAGTTTTGTTTTTTTCTTTTTGATAAGTCTTTATATTTTCTAATATTGATTTCTCTGTATCTTGATCTAAAGCACTTGTAAACTCGTCTAAAATCAATACTTCTGGATCTTTATAAAGAATTCTTGCCAAAGCAATTCTTTGGATTTGACCACTGGACAAAAAATTACCTTTATCACCAACCATGGTGTTTATTCCATTAGGAAGCTCTTTTATCAAATCTTTCAAGCCTGATATTTCAATACATTGATTAAGTTTTTTTTCGTCTAAATTATTTTCTCCATGTAAAAAAACTATATTGTTTTTTACTGTATCATCTAATAAATAATTATTTTGCGTTAATAAACCAATTTTTTTTTGCCAGTTACTAAGATTTAAATTGATATTTTTCTCATCGATATATATTGATCCTGATGATGGACTTAACAAACCCGATATCAAGTTAATAATTGTTGATTTTCCTGAACCAGTCTTTCCAACAAAAACTACCATGTCATTCTTGTTTATATCTAAACTAATTTCATTTAAAACTTTTTTATCAATTGATTTGTATTGAAAACTTAATTTTTTAAGAGATATCTTTTTTTTAAAAATTATATCCTCTGTTTTATTTAATAATTCCTCATTTTGAACTTCATTAGATAATTCCCCTAATTTTTTCACTTCATTATTTAACAATGAAACTGATGGATAAGATGCTTTTAAATTTGTTATGTAAGATCCAAATTTAGAAATTATAGGTAATAATCGGATAGATGCTGCAACATATAAGCTTAACACAGGCAACATTGACATTATGTCAACTGACACAATTACTACAACAACACTTAAAATTAATAAAACAAAAATTATTTCAAAAACTATTGATGGGATTGCTTGTATAAGATTTAGTTTTTTTTTTGACTCCTCAAATAAAGAAACATTATTCAAAAATTTACTTAAAGCTAAATTCTCTTTTTTACTAACTTTTACCTCTTTGATCATGCCTAATGTTTGATTGATCCATTTAAATAATAAACCTTTGGTAGTAAGTAATTGCTCCCCTATAAGTTGTAGTTTTTTTCTAAAGAAACGTACATAAAATAATAATATAGTTAATAGTATTCCCATCACTATCAAAGTAGATAATAAGTCTGCGTAAAGTAATAAAAGTAAAATTGATAAAAATAGTAAAATATCTTTTCCAAACTTTATTAATAAGAAAAAATTACCTACATAATCTGTTGTTTGTTCCTCTACATTATTTAAAATTTCAGAAGAGTTATAATTATTCAAAATTTCAAAAGGTGAAAATATATAAAGTGAAAAAAACATTTTTTTAATTTGATAATTAAAATTTACTTGCAATTTTAATTGATACTTAATTAAAAAATAATTAAATAAATTTCTGAAAATAAAGATAATAACAAAAATTAATGCTCCAAAGTATATTGAAGTAGTATAATCCAAATTTTCTATATATATTCTTATTTGATCAATAGGAATTAAGTAGACTACCTCAGGATTAATTACATAAGCTATAAACAGTGGTATTAAAGCGATGCTAAAAGTTTCAAAAAAAATGGCAATTATGTTAAAAAAGATAAAATAATATATTTCATTTCCCTTTTTAGCTTGAAATAATAAATTGGTATATTCTTTGAGCATTAAACTAATACATGATATTTAAAGAATTTTACTCTATGCAATTTTATAAAATAAAATTATTTTAAATGATATAAAAAAAAAAGATGACAAAAGTAAGATCTTCTGATTTATACCTACATTCAAATACTTAATTTAAAATCTTATTTTTCATATTATGAAAAAAGAAAATGACCAAATTTGTACATATAATCATAAATTATTATCTATATATGATGGTGTTACATGGAAAATTTGTGAACAATGTCAATTAATCTACGCAACTCAAAAAAAAGGACAGGCATATGAAATTAATGAGAAAGAACATTTTGATAACTTTCCACCAGGAAATAAATATGAATTCAATAGTCTAATTAACAGATTTGAAAAATACTCAGGAAAAAGCACAAGCCAATTAACTTTTTTTGATTTTGGTTGTGGTGCTGGTGGTGAATTGATTCAAGCTCAAAAAAGATTTAAAAAAATCTATGGATTTGAACCAAATAAAAAATTGTATGAGGGTTGTAAATCAAAGTCTCTTAATGTTGTTAATAATTTTGATGAATTATTAAAAATTGAAAAAGTAGATGTTTGTTTTGCTAGAAATCCTTTCAGATATGTTGATAATTTTTTATTTACATTCAGAACATTTATAGAATTAATAAAGCCTGGTGGGTTTCTAGTGTGGCGTGATAAATATTTTAATTGGATACCAAGGCCAAATTTAGGATTTGGAAAAGGCAAAGTAAACCCATCTCAAACTGAAACTTATTTGATGAAAGATACAATTATTTTTCATTTAGAAAGATTAGGTATGAAAATTCATTATAAAAAATTTTACTTCAACGATACTTTTTTTATAATTGCTGAAAAGAGTAAAGAAAAAAAAAAATTTGTAGATAAAAAGATCAAAAAAGTAATCATATATAATGAGCAAGTAATTAGTATTATTCATCTTTTGAGAAAAAAACTCAGCTACTTAAGGGAAACTATACAACGATTAGTTTACTTTTTTCGATGATAAATTTAATTTATCCCTATTTATAAAATATAAAGTTAAAACTTTTCTATCTACTAATTTTTCAGGAAGTTTTTTAATTACAGATTGTCTATGAAATCCGTTGGTATCAAAAATATATATTTTTCCTATTTCGCCAAAAATTTTTTTAATCTTATACTTCTGAAGTATTTTTTTTTCGTAACAAAAATTTTGTCTTATCTTGTGATAATATTTATTTATAAAGTATATTAAAAAATGTTTATCCCAACCTTTAAATAAAGAGAAAAAATTTAAAAATCTTATTAAAGTCTTATCTAATAAACTTAATTTGTGAGAACCCATCGCATAATCCAAGCCATTAGAATTTTCTGCTAAATCACTTAATAAAATATTTATTTTTATTTGTTTTCCACAATCATCATTATGAAAAGCACATACTCCTGAGTTTTTTATCTCGGAAATTTCATCACCACTGATTTTTATTTTATGTTTAGAAAAATGCACAACTGTACAATGTGGTTCACCTGCAAGATATTTTTTTAAAAGGCTTTGTATTTCTTTTTCATTAATAAAATTAAATACTTGATTTGATAAGGATTTAATATCATTTAATGATGATTTATACTTTATCATATCATCTTTTAAACTGCCAAATACCAAATTAAGTTTTTTTATATCTTCCTTTGAAAAATAATTATCAATTGTAACTATTCCATCATTCATTAATTCATCTATCAAATTCTGGTTAAAATTATTCATATTGAGTGTTTAATTTTTGTAATTTTTACATGATATACTATATATTATAAGTATTGTCAGAAACTTTATTTGTATGTTTAAGAATTATTTAAATGGAATTTAATATCATCATACCTATCAGATCTAAATCAAAAGGTATCAAAAATAAAAATATTGTTAATTTTCAAAAAAATATAAATTTAACTAATTTTACACTCAAAAAATTGATTGGAATCAAACAAATTAAAAAGATTTACGTTTTAACAGACTCTAATTTTTATAAAAAAAAGATTATTCACCATAATAAGATAGATAAAAGTTATATTAGAAAAAATAAACATTCATTATCAAATTCAAAAATACAAGATCTGGTTAAAGATTTTCTTAAAGAAAACCCAATAATAGATAATTTAGCTTTAATTCAGGTTACTTCACCGCTGTTAAACAGAAAAGAAATAATTAAAACCTTTAATTTTATCAAGAAAAAAAAAATAAAGTCTTTAATACACGTTTCAGAAATTTTGGAAAATCCACATGAGACAATTCGTGGAAGTAAAAATAAGTGGAGTTTTTTAATTAAAAAAAGAATAACTAATAGACAAAATTATGAAAATGATTACTTTTTTATTACAGGATCAATGTATTTTTTCACAAAAAATTTTTTTAAAAAATATAAATCAATTTATAATAATAAATCATACGCTTACAGAGTTGATAAAATAAATTTTGTTGATATAGATGATCCTTTTACTTTAGAGCTATCAAGAAAATTAATTGATATGAAAATAAGGAATTAAGATGCCAGGATTTGAATTAATTGGAAAATCTGAATTAAACGAAGTGAAAAAAATTTTTAAAGAGAGTAATGGTGTCTTATTTGCACACGGCTTTGATAAATTAAGAAAAAATATTTTTAGAGTAAGAAAATTTGAAAAACAAATTTCAAATTTTTTTAAAATAAAATACGTTCAATGTGTAAGTTCAGGAACAGCTGCGATAAAGATAGCTCTAAAATCTGCAGGTGTAAAACAAAACGATGAGGTCATTACACAAGGCTTTAATTTTATTGCGACTATAGAGGCTATAGTTGATTGTGGTGCAAAACCAGTGATAACTGGAATCGATAATGATCTGAATCTTGATTTAAACCATTTAAAAAAATTAGTAACAAAAAAAACAAAGGCAATTATTCTTGTTCATATGTTGGGTTATTCTGGAGAAATAGACAAAATTAAATCATTTTGTAAAAAAAGAAAGATCTTATTAATAGAGGATAATTGTGAAGCGGTAGGTGCAAAGTATAAAAAAAAATATTTAGGCACTTTAGCTGATATAGGAATATTTAGTTTTGATTTTGGAAAAAATATCACAACTGGAGAAGGCGGGTGTATTTTAACAAATGACAAAAAAAAATATCTGTTTTTCAAACAATACCATGATCATGGACATATGCTTTTAAAACATCTCCCTAGAGGAAATGATAAAGCTGCAATGGCTGGTTTTAATTATAGAATGACAGAGTTGCAAGCTGCTGTAGGGATAGCTCAGTTAAAAAAATTAAAATTTATTCTTAGAGAAAATAAAAAAAGATTTAATCATCTTGAAAAAGCATTAAAAAATAAAACATATGTCAGAAAAATATATCCAGGTTCAATTCCAAGTTATGATACTTTTTTATTTAAAGTAAAAAAAAATAAAAAGAAAATAATAGTTAAATATCTCAATAAAATTGGAGTAGGAACAAAAAATTTACCAGATGCAATTAAATGGCATTTTGCGTTTTATTGGAAACACGCAGTAAATCAAAAACAACTCAGAAATACTGTTTCATCAAAAAAGATTCTAGATGAATATATTGCAATACCGATTCTCATAAATAAAAACGAAAATCTTTATAATAAAATTGGGGTAGATATTTCAAAGTTAATTTAATATTTTTTTTCTAAACGCTATTTGTTTTGATAAAGATTTTTGGTATTTCTGAAATCTTTTTTTATTAACCTTTGCTGAAGAGGGAATTAATTGAATTGTAAATCCTCTTCTACTAGTTTTAGATATATTTTTCTTACTTCCATGAACAACTTGACTATGATGAATCAGACAATCTCCAGGTACTAAATCAAAAGATTTTGTCTTAAATTTTTTCTTTAAATCTTTTATATCTTTTACTTTTTGAGAACTACCAGGTGCAAATGAAGCAATATGTTTGTATAATTTTTTATGAGACTCTAATAAATAATCCAAAGACCCATTTTTTTTACTAGCAAAATCAATTGCAATCCAAATTGTAAGTGCATTTGGATTAATTAAATTCCAATAATAATTATCTTGATGCATAGGACTAGCCATTCCTACCAAAGCAGGCTTAGCGAAATACTCGAAATGTTTTATTTTACAAGAAGAGTTTAAAAGTAATTTTCCAATTTTTTTAATTTTTTCTTGATTAGAAAATTTCTTAAAATATGGATCTTTAAATTTATGAATTGAATTTATCTTTTTCTTAATAAAATTAATTTCTTTACCTTTAAGTTTAGAGCTATAATTTTTAATATATAAATTAATTTTTTTTTTGAGTAAATTTATCTCTTTTCTTTTAAAAACATTTTTTACTACTATTACCCCATTTTTATTGTAATTTTTAATATCGATGTTATTTAAAGTCATATAAGATAATTAAATATACAATATTAAATGAAAAAAAATCAACATATATTCAATTTTGTAGCTGAAGTAGGATGTAATCATCAAGGAGATTTAAAATTTGCTTTTAAAATGATCGATAAGCTGGTCGACTTTTGTGGAGTCAAATTTGTTAAATTTCAAAAAAGAAACCCTATGGAATTATTAGGAAAAGAAAAATATAACAAACCACACCCAGTCCCTGAAAATTCATTTGGTAAAACTTATGGACTTCATAGAGAAAAACTAGAATTTAACATCCATCAACATAAAAAAATCAAAAAATACTGCAAATCAAAAAAAATTGAGTATATGTGTTCTGCTTGGGATGTTACCTCATTAAAACAACTTATAAGATTAAAAATGAATCATATAAAAATACCATCAGCTTGTAATAACAATTATGAATTATTAAGTTATCTATTTAAATATTTTAAAGGTTACTGTCACATTTCACTTGGGATGACAACTCAAAAAGAAGAAAAAAAAATTTATAGTTTAGCAAAAAAATATAAAAGATTAAAAAAACTTATTTTATATGCTTGTACTTCAGATTATCCTGTAAAACATGAAGATGTTTGTTTACTAGAAATTTTAAGATTAAATAAAAAATATTCAAAAAAAATACACGCAATAGCTTTTTCTGGTCATCATCAAGGAATATCATCTGATATAGCTGCTGCAACTTTAGGAGCAACCTGGATTGAAAGACATTTTACTTTAGATAGAACTTTGAAAGGAACTGATCATGCGGCATCTTTAGAACCTGATGGTGCAAGAAGAGTGGCAAGAGATTTAGAACTTTTAAGCCAAAGTTTGAGATATAAAAAAAAACAAATATTAAATTGTGAAATTTCTCAAAGAATTAAATTAAAATACGAAGCATAGTATAGGTGATACTTTTAGTTTGCGATCATAAAAAGAGAGAACTTTATTCTCTAAAGAAATTGAAGAGTGCATTAATGTCAAAAAACATTCATGCTGAAATAGTTAATAAACATTGTATTATTAAAGCTTACAATTATTATAAACCTAAAATAATTACTTTTCCTCATTGTAATGCATACTTAACTAGCGCAATTAATAAATTAAAAAACAATGTAATAAAAATTTTGATTCCCACTGAACATTGTGCATTTGTTGAAAAATTCCTAGAGATTCAATATTTAGGAATATTAAAAAATCGTAAAAGTAATAATCTAATAAATAAAATGGATTTAGTGTTTTCACAAAGTGAGTTCATTAAAAAATATCTTTTAAAAAAGACAAAATTAAAAAAAAATCAAATTTGTAATTCAGGTCATTTATTTTACAATAACTGGGAAACGAGAAAAAGTAAGAATAATAAAGTCCAAAAAATTGGAATTGCTTTAACTAACGAATATATTTTAAGAAGATTCAATGATGAAAATTTTCTAAAAAATTTATATGAATTAAATGAACATATAAATCTCTCTGAAAGTTATTGGAGATTAAAACAAATGAATTACGATCAATATTACTTTTGTCTTTTATTTGATTTGGTAAAAAAATTATCAAAGAATTATCAATTAAATATAAGAACTCATATAGTTGATAATGAGTCTGACTTTAGTTTTTTAGAAAACAAAAATGTAAAAGTCAGCGGAAATCAAACTACTAAAGAGTGGATATTAGATCAAGATCTCATAATCTCAACTGTAAGTTTTATAAATGTTGATAGTTATATTTATGGCAAGCCCCATATTAGTTTATCTAAACTTATTCCAAAAGAATTTTATTTTGAGGCATACCAAACATTTAATTATAACGAATTTCCAGAAATAAATTCTTTTACACCTGCTAGTCAAAAAGAATTATTAGAAATAATAAAAAAAATAAGATTTAAAAAAAATAAAAAGTTAAGTTTTCTCTTAAAAAAATTTTTTTCATTTCCTTACAAAAAAACACCTGTTTCTGTCATTTCTAATAAAATTGAGGAGATATTGATGAATCAAAATAAAAAAAAATTTAGATATATATTAACTAATAAAGAAATAAGTCTATCGAAAATTATTGGAAAAAAACTTACTATAATGTTTTCTTACTTATTCTCACAGATAAAGCTTTTTAAAAATAAAAAAACTGACAATAGTATTTATGATTTTTTCTTTTTATTTAAATAAATTATAATGGAAGTTTAATTTTAATTTTCTTTTTTCTTAGAGATGATTTTATCTTACTATTATGTAATAATGAATAAGCATAATTATTATAATTTTCTTTTGACATATTAATATTATTTTTTTTTGTAACTTTTATATATTTTTTTTTTTTTGCCTCAATAATTAAAGAGGTCAATGGATCTTTATCAAAACCTGTAAATTTAAAATTAATTTCATATTTTCCATTTCTATACCTATGAACTAATTTATTTTTTTTATAAAAATCATTATTTAAATTTTTATAAATTGGTTTTTTTCCAAATATGTGACAAGGAACTTTAAAGTCTTGGATGTCACTATTACAAAATTTTTTTTCTTTTATATTACTGAACCCGCATTTACTTAAAAGAATTTTCATCATCCTAAAATCATAAGAATATAGATGGGCATATCCAGCAATAAATTGATTTACATCTCTGTTAATCAACATAGTATCTTGTCCAGGGCTGACTATAAAATTCATAAACATTCCGCCCAAACCTAGATCTTTTCTAATAGAGTGATCCTCTTTTATAGCTTCTCTAAAAAACCTCTTATCATTTTTTACATAAGCTCTCGCAATCTTGTATAAATTTGGAACCAAAATTCTAATTGTTGAATTTTTTTTCATAATTCTATTTATTTCAGTTAAAACATTTTGTATTTGAATGTGGGGTATATGTTCTAAGGTGTGACTAATAAAAATTAAATCGCAGCTTTTATTTGGCAAGTTTATATTATTCAAATTACCTTTAATTTTATAATCGTCATTTTTTTCTACCTTGTGATCAAGAATATGCCATCCTTCATTTTTCCAATTTGGACCTGCACCAAGATTAAGTTTCATAAAATATTAATTAACATTAATGTATAAATAGGTAAATCAATTAAATTTTTTTTCTCTGAAATATATTGTATAAAAAAATAATGTATAATCATAAATTTCAAAACATCCAGGGTTTAAGAGCTATTTCAGTAATTGCAGTAATTTTTTTTCATTATGAAATAAACTATTTTACTGGTGGTTACTTAGGTGTAGATATTTTTTTCGTTATAAGCGGTTATTTAATGTCTTTAATATTAGATGTTAAGATTGATAAGGAGAATATATTAAATTTTTACATTAAAAGGATCAAAAGAATACTACCTGCATTAGTTTTCATAATATTATTTTGTTTAATTCTTGGATTTTTTTTACTCGGTACTGCAAGCTATGAAAGGTTAGGTAAATCGAGTATTTTTTCAGCTTTATTTTTATCCAATTTCTTTTTCTGGAGAGAATGGGGGTATTTTGACTTAAGTTCACTGAATAAGCCTCTTTTACATACTTGGTCACTATCTGTAGAAATGCAATTTTATTTTGTTTTTCCAATAATTCTTTTCATTTTAAAAAATTTATTCAAAAAAATTGATATTGTTTTTAAATTAATTTTTTTATTTGTTATTTCGATTTTAGTCACTGAAATATTTGTTGAGTCAAAAAAAATTGCAACTTTTTATCTTATGCCTTTTAGACTATCTGAGTTTTTAATTGGTGCCATTGGATATCATTTCGAAAAAAAATACAATAATAGAATTGATAATATTTATATATTTTTGGTATCATTAATACTTATTTTATTTTGCTTTTATTTCTTTAATAAAAATACAAATTTTCCTGGTTTTAATAGTATTTTACCCTGTCTTCTAGCAATTGTTTTAATTTTAAACAAAAACAACAATCTTACAAATAAAATACTAAAAAATAATTTATTTATATTTTTAGGTAATATTAGTTATTCACTTTACCTTGTGCATTGGCCAATTTATGTTTTTTATAGATTTTTTAAATTTCGAGAAATATTTTTTTACGAGAAAGTAATCTTAATTTTTGTGTCAATCTTGTTTGCTTATTTGATTAATAGATATATTGAAAATATTTACAGAAGTAAAGAAAAGATAAATAAAGCAAATTATTTTAGTGCTATTTCATTTTTAACATTATTTACAATCGCAGTATCGATAATAAGTTATAATGGTTTAGATTTCAGAATGAAAAAAGAAACTATTAAATTAGATAAAGAAAATCTGAAGATATTTAAAATTGATAACAAAGAATTAAGCGTAAACAAATGTTTTTATAATTCAAATAATAAAAATGTTGACCTAAACTTAATAGGAGACAGTCATGCTGTAATGTACGCAGATGCTTTAATTGATTTAGCAAAAAGAAATCAAATGAATTTTTGTATAACAACTCTTTTTTTAGATTGCAATTATTTTAGCTCAAAAAAAATAAAAGTTATTATAGATTGAATTGTGATGAGAGAAAAAACAAGTTTAGTCAAAATTTGTTAAATAATGACCCATCAAACTTAATAGTTAGTCATGCTTGGGCTAGTATAAAGAATATTGATTATAAAAATTTCATTATAAATTTCAAAAAGTTCCAAAAAGATCACTTACTAGATAATAAAAATATTTTATTTTTTCTTAATGTGCCACAGTTTTCTAATGGTATTTCCAGTGAACCATGTTCAAATCACCCTAAATATATTATTAAACAGAGAAATTGTGATTATGCGAGCAGAGCAAATAAAATTACATTCGAAGTAGAGTCAATAAATGTCAAAATTAAAGAAAATTTAAAAAAAGATAATCTTAACTTAGTCAAATTTTTTGATCCATTCAAATTTTTATGTAATGAAGTAGATTGTAAACAAGTAATTGATAATAGAGATGTATATATTGATCAAGATCATTTAGGATCTTTTGTCAGTAAATTATTAATCAATTATTGGGAAAAAGAAATTTTAAGTCTAGTTTATGATAAATAATTTATATCAAATATTTATTTAAATAAGTCTCTGGTATAGAAAAAATGTAATCTTTGTAATGAGAATTGATTGGTTGATTACAATTTTTAATTAAATAATTATTTCTCATATCAAAATATTCTTTATTTGATAGATTTTTAATTTTTCTATTTTTATAGTTATGCTCGTAAAACTCAATTAAACCGTCAAAAATTTCGTTCTCAGAATTTTCCTCTAAATATATTTCGTTATTCTTTAATGCAATCAATATATCCTCATTGAAAACTAATTTTCTTTTAAATAATTCATTAATTTTAATTACTTCTTTGCTCTTAGAACATAAAATTTTTTTGAAAATTATAAAATTATCTGATTTTGTACTTTGGTTAACTTCTAAATGATCTGTTTCATTAATAACAAATTTTTTTTTGTTAAAAACTTCAGCTGCTAAGCCTAAACTACTACTTGAGCCAAAATAAAATAAACTTTCTGCATGAGTTTTATTTAATAAATTGTTGTGATTTTTTTCATAACACAAGTCCTGATAATTTTGATGATTGAATTCAAATTTTCTCATCAAATTTTCTCCAACTTTAGATATTTTACAACCCTCTTCGAGAAGATAATTTAACGACTTTTTACATTTATAAACATCTGACGAAAGATGATTTGAAATTGTTTTGATTTTTGAATAATTGTCATCTTTAATTGAAAAACAAACAATTTTGCCTTTCTGTTTTTTATATAAATTTGACAAATTTATATCACTTTTGGCTAATGCACTATAACTTAAATCAAGTTTTTTTAAAAAAAAATCTAATTCATTATTTCTATCTGAATATCCAATGTAATCAGAAAATATCCAATGAACATATTTTGAATGATATTTAGAAAACAATATTCTTTTTAATATTAATAAAATTATGATATTCAAATTTAAATTGATTGATAAAAATAAAGATAAAGTTTTCTGAAAAAACGAACAGTTTTTAAATAATCTTAACAATAGATCCGTGTGGTAAATATTCAAAGAAGATTCTTGTAAATTTATAAGTGGTATAGCAAATAAATTTTTTTTATTTTTTAAATTACTTAATTTTAAACCATAAATTATTGAGTGATAAAATCCACCAAAACTATATGATTTTGGAGTAATTACTAAATATCCTAAATTGTACAATATATAACTTATTATTTGATTAAAAAAGAACATCAGTTAATTTATGACTAATTAAATTTTTTAGATCACACTTAAATTATTTAATATATTTTTTTAATTTGTTTTGTATACCTTTTTTCAATATTTTTTTGGCATATATTGATTTATCATCAATTATATAATCATAGGAAGGCTTAGAAAAAAATATTTTATGATAATTTACTCCCCATTTTTTAAGCTGAGAAATTGTTAATTTTTTTGCCAATTTTTTTGCTAATACTTTATTGTTATTTGTTCTTCCCATATATCTTGCTGTAAAGATGTAAATTATATTTTTTTTGTATAGATGGTTAATTAAATTGATTACCTCTTTGTTTGGTTTAGAAAATTTATATCTACTTTTTGTAGTTTTACAAATTACACCATCAATGTCGAAACAATAGATTTTCAATTTTATAGTATCTTTATTTTTTTATTAGTACTTTCAATTCTAATAATTTGAGAAATAATGTGCATCATTGATTGAAATACATCTTCAGCGATTCCATAATTATTTATGTTTAAATTTATAAAAATTTTTGAAAATTTTTTAAGCTTTAATGATTTTTTAAATCCAGTGAAAGATACAATATCTAAGCCTTTTTTTTGTGCAAGTTGCGCAGCTTTGATAATATTTTTCGATGTGCCTGAACAACTAAAAAGCATTAAAAGATCACCTTTTTGGGCGAAATTTTCTATTTGCTCACTAAAAATTTTGTCATAAGAAACATCGTTCCCAATAGCGGTTATAAGATCAGAATTTGATGAAAAACTAATAACTCTGGGTTTTAAAATTTTTCTTTTAGAAGAGTACTTAATCCCCTTGTTAAAATCACAAAGTAAATGATTTGAAATACTCGATGAACCTCCATTGCCACAAATATAAATATTCCTTTTTTCTTTTATTTTTTTTAAGATTAAATCTTTACCTTTAATTAACTTTACTTGATCAACACTTTTTAGAGTTTTTTGAAGATTGTTAATATATTGATTTATAAAATTGAAGTTATTTACTTTCATGTTAAGAATTTATTTTCTACTTGATATCACAGTAAATATAATAGATAAATAAAAATAATTTTATTAAAAATTAGAAAAAACAAACCATAACTAAATTATAGTTCTATATTTATACTAAAATAATTAAAATGAATAAATTAATTCAGATAGCGTTAAAGCTTAGACAAGATACATTTAGTGCGTTTATAAAAAAAGGTGAAGCTCATTTAGGTGGTAGTTTTTCTATGATTGAAATCATAGTTTGTTTATACGAATTAATTATGAAAAAAAATGACAAATTTATCTTGAGCAAATCTCACGCATCTTTTCCACTTTGCATATTATTAAGAAAAAAAGGTTATAATCCAAAATTATCAACACATCTGGAGATAGATAAAAAAAATGGAATTAATTGCACTACTGGAAGTTTAGGTCATGGACTACCTATTGCTACGGGAATGGCTTTAGCAAATAAATTGAGAAACAAAAAAGGTAAAATTTTTGTATTAATTAGTGATGGTGAATGTCAAGAAGGAACTACTTGGGAGTCAATTCTTATTGCAAATAAACATAAATTAAATAATTTAGTGATAATGGTTGATTATAATCAGATACAAGCTTTACAAAAAATTAAAGATGTTTTGCCTCTTAATAATTTATCTAAAAAGTTTAAATCATTTAATTTAAATACTATTGAAGTAAAAAATGGGCATTCTTTTAAAGAAATTAAACATGCATTTAAAAAATTAAATAAAAAAATAACTAACGTAATAATTTTTAATACAATTAAAGGTAAGGGAATCTTAAAATTTCAAAATGATCCCGTTTGGCATGCTCGAAAGTTGACCCCTAATGATATTTTGATTGGTAAAAAAGAATTGAAAATGAAATGAGAAGAAGATTTGGCAAAGTGCTATGTGATTTAGCTAAAAAAGATGATAAAATTCATTTAATTGTTGGAGACATCGGTTATGGGATTTTTGATGATTTCAGAAAATCACATCCAAAAAGATTTTTAAACTTAGGAATATGTGAGCAAAGTATTATTGGAGTAGCTTCGGGTATGGCTCTTAACGGACTTAAGCCTTGGGTTTATACAATAACTCCTTTTTTAATAGAAAGACCATTTGAACAGATAAAGCTTGATATTAACCAACAAAAAGCAAACGTTAAACTAGTTGGATTTGCTGATTATCCAACGCTTGGACCAAGTCATGCAGAATTAAATGCTAAAAAACTAATGAGTCTTTTTAATCATATTAAATCTTTTTATCCTAAAGACAGTCTTGAAACTGAAAAAATAACAAAAAAATGTAACTCTATTAAAGGACCTACCTTTATAAATCTTAAAACAGATAAATTTTTAAATAAAAAATGGTAAATAAAGAATTAAAAATAATAACTAAAATTCATAATTCTACCAAAAGAAATTATTTAGAAAGAATGGTTAATTCAAAAGTAAAATGTATGCTTGAGGCAAAAAAATACGAAAAAAATTATTGGGATGGTCCTAGAAAATTCGGTTATGGAGGATATAGCTACATACCTGGCAGATTAACACCTGTTGCAAAGAAATTAATAAAAAAATTTAAGTTAAATAATAAATCAAAAATTCTAGATGTTGGTTGTGGTAAAGGATATCTTTTGTACGAAATCAAAAGAATTTTACCTGGAATTTATATTAGTGGATTTGACAGATCAAGATATGCAATAAAAAATGCACATAAAGAAATTAAAAAAAATTTATTTATTCATTTTGCAGAAAAAAAATATCCATTCCCAAAAAAAAAATTTGATTTAGCCTTGAGTATGGGATGTTTTCATAATTTAGAAATAAATGATCTGAAATTTGCATTATCAGAGATTCAAAGAGTATCAAAAAAAAGTTATGTAATGGTTGAAAGTTATCGAAATGAAAAAGAATTATTTAATTTACAATGTTGGGCACTCACATGTGAAAGTTTTTTTTCTAAAGATGAATGGAAATGGATTTTTAAACAGTTGAATTTTAAGAACTATTATGAATTTATTTACTTTTCTTAAACTTTACAGGAAATTTTTTTTATTTACTAAGATTTTTATTTTCTTCTTTTTTTGTCAAAACTTTAATATTAGACCATTGATCAGAAAAGCTATCAACAATAGTTTTATTTTCAAAAGCTTTACATAAATCTTCAATTGCATTATCAACTGTTTTTTTAAAATTAAAATTTAACATTTTTTTAATTTTATCAGAATTTATCATATAGGATCTGATATCTGCGCTTTCCTCAACTCTGATTTCAATGTTTTGGTTGAGTTTCAAATTTTCCACAATTTTTTTAACTTTTTCAGCAACTTCAATTATCTTTAGATTTTCAGTACCAACATTAAAAATTTCACCATTAAATTTTGTAATATCACTTAGAATTAACATTTTATAAAGATCACACATATCATCAATATGCAAGTTTGGTCTTGATTGTTTTCCACCAAAAACTCTAATGAAACCTTTGTTATATGCAAAATTAGTTAATATATTTACAGTTAAATCAAATCTCATTTTTTCACTAAAACCACAAACTGTTGCTGGTCTAATAATTATGCCCACAAAATCATTGTCCAGATATTTTTTTAATATTGGTTCGCACAAAGCTTTATATTTATTATAGTCAGTTATTGGTTTAAGTTCATTAGTTTCGTATACATTTGGACTATCAGAAATACCATATACTGAGCAAGTAGATGCATAAATAAATTTTTTAACATTATTTTTTTTAGAAATCTTCACAAGATCCTCAAAACACTCAAAATTTATTTTTTTTGATAATTCTGAATTCAACTCATACGTTGGGTCATTTGAAATACATGCTAAATGAAGAACGATATCAATTTTATTTTCCCTTATCGCTTTTTCAAAACTTATAGAATTTGTAATATCATCTTTAATATAAATAAATTTTTCATCCTTGGGTAAGTGCCCATCGCCAAAAAGTGAGATATCGTAATTTACAATTTTTAAATCTGTCTCTTGAAGTAATTGATAAATCAATCTACTACCCACATATCCTGATCCACCAGTTATTAAGAGATTTTTCATCATTTTAAATATTTAAACCAATTAATCGTAGCTTTTTTTATACTTTTTTTATCCCATAATATAGAATTTTTCCAATAGTCTATATCTTTTAAGACGTTCTCTATTCCTTTTTCTAAAGTAACTTTTGGTTTCCACTTTAACTTTGATTTAATTTTTTTAATATTTGCATGAGTTGTTAGTGGCTCGCCTGGTCTTTTGGGTATAAAAATTTTTTTTCCACCAATGAGACTCACCATTTTATTAACTGATTGTGGAACACCATAACCAACATTAAAAATTTGATTTTTTTGCCTCGAAAATATTGCTTTTATAAATGCTTTGCAAACGTCAGAAATGTAAATAAAATCTCTTTTTTGGTTCCCATTACCAACAATTGTGAAAGGTTTTTTTTCAAGTTTTTGTTTTAAAAAAACTCCTAAAGCAGCACCGTATGCAGAATTTGTTCTTGATCTAGTTCCATAAACATTAAACAATCTTAAAGATATGTAATTTAATTTATAAACTTTACTATAATGGTCTATTAGTTGCTCACCTATATATTTCGAAAAAGCATAAGGATATTTTGTAATTATAGGATCTTTTTCACTAGTTGGTGTTTTTTTTGGAATACCATAACAGGTTGAAGAAGCCGAATATATTATTTTATTTACTTTATATTTTTTCATAGCCTCCAAAATATTTAAAGTTCCGTTAAAATTTGTTTCAAGATAATCTAAAGGTTTTTCAATAGATGGAACTATGTCTGACATTCCTGCTAAATGAATTATAACATCACAGTTTTTGAAATATTTTTCAATTTTTTTATAGTTTCTAATATCTGCTTTAATAAGAGATACCTTTTTTGAATTTAGAGCATGCTTAAGGTTTTTTCTTGACCCATCTTCTAAGTTATCTATTACTACAATTTTTCTTATCTTTTTGATTAATAATAAATGATCAGTTAAATGACTTCCAATAAAACCTGCTCCACCTGTTATCAACACTTTCATTAAATTATTGAGTTAAAGTATATTTTATTGATTTATAGATATCATTTCTTTTAATATATGAGCTATGACCAACAATTTTAGTAGAAAAAGCCCCAAAAATATTTCCTAAAAAAGCAACAATATTTATATTTATTTTTTTTGACAAAAGTAACGATGATATTCCAAAGACAGAGTCACCAGCTCCAATGGTATCAACAGGATTTACCTCAAATGCTCTTAACTTGACATTTTTTTTGTTTTTGTTGCTTGCTTTTTTTTTTACAAAAATGCCCTCATGGCCAAGAGTAATTATCAAATTTTTAAATTTTACTCTTTTTTCGAGTAATAAACTTAAATGCTCTAAAGTAGAATTTTTGTTTGATAGAGCTAATTGAATTTCTGGTCTATCTAAACAAATAATATCCGCACCTGAATATTTTGTTATGAAATTAAAACCTCTATTATCAGAATTTGTTTGAGTATTAATTGATAAAATTTTTGATTTTCTTTTGATCAATTTATAAATTTTATTTTCAAAAAATCCATGTCCAAAATCTGCCATTAACACAACATCATACTTTGAAAAATTTTTTTTAATTAATTTTTCTAATTTGGAAGTATCAAATAATTTTTTTAAACCATTTTTATAATAAATCTCAAATACTTTTTTATTTCCTTCATGTAAAACTCTTGACTTTTTAATCCTATTAAATTTTTTATCTGTTATAAATGTATTAATATTCTTAAAATTTCTTCCTATTGACTTTATTTGATTGCTTTCAGATGAGGTAAAATTTCCTGCTGAATATACATCAATTTTTTTACAAAATTCTGAAAGATTTTTTGCTATTGCTAATACGCCGCCAGTGTAGGTTTCTTTATATTTATATTTAACAGCAGTAATATTTTCTTTTGAAGGTTTTTCCATCTCTTCTGAAAATATGTATTCATCAAATATTACTTCACCGATAATAGCAATTTTCATATCTGATATATTTTTCAAAGATGATAGACAATCTTCTCTAAATTTATTGATGTTTAAATTTAATTTCTTTACATCATCTAATATTAAATCTGGTTTAAAGAAACTGTTAATTATATTAGATGACGAAAACTGTATTTCATCAGTAAATATCAACTGACCATTATTTTTTTCAACTGCTTTTTTTTCCTTAAAAATATTTTTCGTAATATCTGATTTTAAATTTTTATAGTCTTGGCCCTTTACATAAAAATTTGGCTTCAATTTTGAAATAACATTTACGGCAGTTTCTGAATTACTTAAGACCACGTAGTCAACCATGTCAAGAGAAGCAACCATTTCAGATCTAATGTTCTGGTTAAAAAATGGTCTTGACGGTCCTTTTTTTACAAACTTATCAGTTGTAATAGACACTATTAATATGTCTGCATATGATTTTGCTACTTCAAAATATCTTTTATGACCAATGTGCAACACATCGAACACTCCATGAGATAAAGCAACTTTTTGCTTTCTTGATTTTAAAATTAACATCAATTTTTCAATAGAAATTATCTTTTTATTTTGCATAAAATAATTTTTTTTTTTAGCTTATAATAGACACTTGATTTAAAAGATATTAATTTATTATATAAAAATAATTATTAATTAACATAAAAAACTTAGCAAAAACAAATTTTATTTATAGTTTCGTGAAAGATAACAAAATATTAATTACTGGCGGTGGTGGTTTTATAGGATCCAATTTAACCAAATTTTTTTCTCAAAGAAATAATGTTGTTTCTATTTTTTTTTCAAAAAATATTAAAAAAACAAAAAAGAAAATTATATATAAAAAAATAGATTTGAGAAAAAAATTTAAAATTGACAATAGCATAAAAATATTAATTCATTGTGCATCAATTACACCGGCAAGACACTCTCAACAAAAATGCTTCAAAGATAATAATAAAATTAATAAAAATCTTATCTCGGCAATTAAAAAATCAAAAATTGAAAAAATAATCTTTCTTTCTAGCGTTTCTGTTTATGACAAAAAAAAATTGAGAATATTAAGAGAAAATACTCAAGTCAAAACAAATGAATTGTACGGTAAATCTAAAATAAATATGGAAAATAATTTAAAAAAACTATCAAACAAAAGATTGCAAATAATAGTCTTGAGACTTTCATCAGTAGTTGGAAATGGATCTCATGGTAATTTCTTAAGCTCAATAATGAAATCATTATCTAGCAAACAATCAAAAATTTTATTTTATAATAAAAATAATTTTTTTAATTCTTGTATACATATTGAAAATTTATCAGAAATAATAAATAAAATGCTTAAAATTCAATTTTCTAAAAGTTTTGTTACATTTAACATTTGCTCATCTCAGCCTCTAAAAATATTTCAAATAATTAATTTATTTATGAGAAGTTTAAAACCAAAAAAAATAATTCATTACTCTAAAGAAAAAAAACCACACTATTTGGTTAGATCGACAAATTTAAAGAAATACAATATTAAGATAAAAAGCACTAAGTCTAATATTTTAAAATATTTAAGAGATTTAAAAAAAATTAAACAAAATTAACTTTTTCAAATTTTTTTGCAATTTTTTTTTCTTCAAGACTTAGTTTTAATTTTACATCAGTAAAAAATTGATTATTATAAATAATAAAATTTTCAACTTTCTCAATGTCTTTTTTATTTTTAAATATCATTTCATCTAATATAAAATAAATTGGCTTTTTATTTTTAATGGTCTCTCTATAAATTTGTTTTCTTATGTTATAATTTTCTGGAAGATAAAATGATGATAACATAACTATACCTGAGACTTTGGTTTCTTTTGAAATCAAAGTTCTTAATGTTACAGGGAATTTAGCATGGAGTATTTCAGTTGGTGAAAGATAAAATATTCCATTAAGTTTTTTATTGATATAATCCTTCATCATAATATTTTGAATAGATGATGGATAAAGAACACCGTTAAGATTTTTTAGATTAATATAACCAGCAAATTTTTTTTTCATTGTTTATTCTTCAAAGCTTTTGATATAATTAAATCCAAGTTTAGTTAATGATTTTACCTCTAAAGGTCTGTAAAAATTAGGAATATTTCTATGGGATTTTTTTAAGACATCATATGGGGCTAATAAACTTTTAAATCTACAATTTAATGAAAATCTTGTTTCATTAGTGTCATTTACAGTATTGCCATGAAGAATTAGTGGTGAAAAAATAACTAATTCACCATAATTGACTTTTAAAAACCAAAAATTTTTTTTATTTTTTTTATAAAGCTGCTTTATCGTATGTTTATTTTTAGTCAAAATTTCTTTATTTATTTTTTTACTTATAGAGGGTTTGGTGAAAAACATTGATTTAGTATTTGATACATCAACTAATGGAGTCCATACAACAACTTGAAATGGACTTTCGCCTGCATAAGCATCGGAGTGCATATCAAGAAGAGAGTCAGGATCTTTAGGCATTTGAATTGAAAGATTTATCAATTTTTGCATAGCCAATTCATTTCCGACTAAATCAAATAAAAAAGGTTTAGCGGCTTGATAATACAAATTTTGGAAGTTTTTATCTCTATTCAGTTGATGATAAGTTTGAAATCTGATTTCATTTAAATCTTTTTTGTTAACAAATCTATGAAGACTATTTAAAAATTTTTCAACTTCTAATGGTTTAAACTTAATTTTCTTCAATTTTAAACTCTTGGTTAAAGCTTTGAAAACTTTATGTCTGATTTGACTAAGTATTTTACGATCTGGTTTGACAATTATATATCCTTTTTTTTCAAAAAATTTTTCCATGATGTCAGTTTATAACTTACTTAATTAAAATTTGTTAATTTTTTATTAGAAATAATTGCTAAATAAAACTGTAATTTTTAAAAGATATTCATTACATTAAATGTTCTCCACCATCAATATACATATTTAATCCAGTCAAATTTTGAGCATCAGAACTTGTGAGGAATTTAATTGAATTTGCTACATCCTTAGCTGATAACATTTTTTTAATTGGAGTTTTTAGTAAATGTTTTTTTTTTATATTTCTACCTTTTTTATTAATATTATAGAAATTTAAATTTTCTTTTTTTAAAATCTTATTTGTTGAAACCATATTTACTCTAATTTTTTTTTTTCCTAGCGAATAAGCTAAATACTTTGTGATACCTACAATTCCATATCTAATAGAATGATAATGTGCGTCCTGATCTAAAGCAACTTTATCTGTGCATATCGAACCTATAAATATTATTGACGCATTTTTTGTAAAAGATTTCCTTAAATTTTCAATTATATGTAGAGGTGAAGAAATCATTAATCTATATTCGTCCAAATTATCATTTCCCCTATACCTTTGAGAAAAAACCATATTTTCTATTTTATACTTTTTAAGTTTTTTTATTAACTTGTTAAGACTTTCAATATCGAGAAGATCACATTGAATATTATTTATAGATGACTTAGATCTATTTACGGTAATAAGTTTTTTTTTTTTAAAAATTTTCTTAATTTCTAATCCAATACCTCTGTTACCTCCAAATAGTAAATTTATTTTTTTCATGTCAACTGCTTTTTCATATTTAGATTGATATTAATATCACAATTTATATAAGAATGACCATGAAAATATTTTCGGAGAACAAAAATTGTAATTGTT
>MDTE01105582.1_pt1 | contig 36932 bp, 23 predicted proteins | sample 811231 | NCBI WGS metagenome assembly MDTE01 (sample SAMN05326651, study PRJNA326480) | marine metagenome | isolation source: seawater | place: Indian Ocean: Red Sea | collected 2010 | reverse complement strand
CTCTTCCGACATATTTCACCATCTAGTGGCGCTTCATCAGACGGGCTGAAACAATAACGCCTCTCAGATCTGAGGTTAGTTCAGAGATGTGGTTAGTTCTCGTGCTGCTCGTGCTCGCGGCTGGTCATTGCCGGGCTGATTCGTGTCCGGATGTCTTCCAAATAATTCGCCCCGATGAGGCGCATGCTTCGCTCGAGTTAGTGGAGAAGGGCCTTGGCTGTCTCGAAGCTCTCGACAGCCCAATCAGTTTGTTTGGAGTCGTTGGGTCAGTGCACACAGGGAAGAGCTTTCTATTGAGCGCTTTGAATCATTCAACCTCTGGATTCACCATCGGCCCCACGCACGAAGCGACGACGACGGGAATATGGATAGGTATGACATCGATGATGGGTGCGGACGGCTCCCGTGTCTTACTTCTGGACACCGAGGGATTCTCCGCAGCAGGCGTCAACGAGGCCTTCGACGCACAAATATTTGCCGCTGCCCTGATGCTGTCCTCTCACCTGGTGTACAACAGCGTTAAGCTCATCACAGCGGCGGAGGTGGAGTACCTCGAAACTCTCGCACGTCGTGCACATCTGTGGCGGCTCCGTGACGTGGGCATCTCCCCGTTTCGATTTCCCCCGTTGACGTGGGTAGTGGAGGACTTTTGCCAGGATCTTCTCGGCGCGACGCCCATCGACTGGTTGATGTCATTCCTTGGAGAACGTGATGTGCGTGCGGGGAGACGACCGCTCGTGGAGGGGAACTACACCCTCGCGAGTCTGTTCGAAGACATCGGAGCTCATACGTTGTTCTTGCCGGCGTTTGGCAGGCAAGCGTTGCGAAACCTGAGCTCAGTTGCCTACGACGATTTGGACAAGGATTTCCTCTCCCAGCTCGACGACCTCCGGCGGAGGTTACTGGAAGACATCGTATCGATATCGAGTGTTAGGTCAGGTAAGTTGAGCGGTCGAGGCATGTCTGCATTTTTGCGAGTGCTCGTCAACTCCTTGCGCGACGGCCACTTTCCCTCCCTTCCCTCCTTGTGGTCCTCATGGGAGGGTCAGTTGCTGTCCCGGGCGCGTGCGGATGCCCTGACTTATCACTCCACTGCAGTGAAATTAGCGATGCGCAAGCCGCCCATGCCGCCAGCTGATTTCGCCGCGAACCTCACAGCAGCTAGGATCGAGACGGAACGTATATTCCGAGACAGCCTTTTCGGTCTGGAGCCGCTGTGGCGAGGTCCCATGGATGACTTGCGGGAGGAGCTGAGTGCCAGGGAGGTGAAAGACTATGAAATTAACGATGCTGCCGTGGACCGCGAGCTGGACGACGCTGTCGAAGAGGCCGTGTCCAAAGCTGAACATGCGATAGAGAGGATTCCATTGCCTTTACGGGCCGCCGATCTCGACGCCGCAGCGAGCGAACACGTCGTCGCCGCATCTGAGTTCCTATCACTTAGGATTGGCAGGTACGCCACGTCGGTTCCAAAACGGCATGCGCGCGCCCTACGCCGCCTCGCAGCAGCCTGCAAAGCCTCCGTGACGTCCGTGAAGTTAGCCTCGGCTGAAGAGGAATCAAGAATTCTTTCACGTGCAGTGTCTTCCGGACTTCGAACCTACGATCTCGAGATGACAGCTTCAACTATTCGGCTCTCAGCTGGAATCCTTCCAATTTCTGCGAGCGAAATCGAGGCACTTGAGTTGGCCGCAAGGCATGCAGCGCTCATCGACTTTGACAGAAGTATTATTTCGCCCCGAGGCTACGAAACCGAGGATTCCGACGCTTCAACTCGCTCGAGATGGCTTCGTCGCTCAGATACGGCTTGGATGCTGAATACATCAGCCGCGGCAATGCATCGCGACCACGCGGAGAAAGGAATGCTCGGCAAGGGAGAGGACTGGAAGAGGCGAAATGAGGCCGCCGCAGCAGGAAAATGCGAAATTGTGAGGAAAGGCATCGTGGTAGATTTTGAGACCGAAACAGACCACCTTGCTCTGCCCGACCTTGAGGATCCTCTTCGCAATAAAGTTGAGCAAATAATGAGCCGACACACCAAAGCATTTGCTACCAAGACTGCAAACATCAATGACACTGCCGCGTATGATATCGCCCTCATGGAGCTAAACAAAATCATGTCTGATCACACAAAGCTGATTATGGAGCAAAATACAAGGAGGTGGCATCTGAGTCTCGCTCCCGTCAGTGCGGCGGCTGTGGCGCGCATGCGACTGAACGTATCGTGCGCCTCAGCTGCTCAAGAGGCGTGGTCCGATTGGTCTAATCTGGGTCAGGCCGCGTGGATATGCTACAGGGACTCCCTCCCCTGGGTGTGCGACGCCCACGCCCTCGCTATTTGGATTAAAGAGTTTGATTCCGCGCGCCACATGAATATCGGATCGCGTGCCATCATGCAGAACATGACCGATTCTATGGTCCATGAGGTGGCCGAGGTTTTTCTCAAAGCCGACCTTGCCTGGCACAGGGATATTGTCCGAAGCAGGTTCAACGCGCTCGTCGCCGTTTTTGTCATGCTCGTGACGGGCGGTGTGTACATACTTTGGCAGGGTATCTGTTCGCGTCGGCGTGAAGCCAAGACCGGTCCCGTCGAGGACTCCACGGCTGAGCGCATCTCCGCCGCGGCGAGTCGTCCCGCGCCGTGGGTCTCTGAACGAGACGACGTCGCCTTCGAGGAGGTTCCGATCTCCGACGCGGCGGTGTGGACCCCAGACATTGTCTTCTCGGCGGCAGCGGCCCCGCTCCCGAACGTTTCAGATGAGTCCATGGATCTGTGCGAAGGGCGTACTCCATCCCCACTCGATGCACTGACGGTGGAAAAAATGCTCACGCAGATTTCCCTGGCGTCCAAGGACGATGCCCAGGCTGGACGCTTCTTCTCCGATCTCCACGCTGACCCGGCCATCAATCGACTCATCGAGAGGGCCGGATGGACCGAAGGCGATCATTCCAGGCAGACGCCGCGTCACATCGCCTCGCTGCACGAGAAGTGTTTGGACTATGTGAGGGCGAGGACCAGCTTCGATGAGGACGCTTGGCGCCGACTGGATTATGTCGACGGCGTCCTGTCGAAGTACACTAACAGAGTGTGAGCGCGCGGATTAGGAATCTGACGAGACGAGGCTAGATGCGGAAAGACGAACGGAGAAGAAGACGATAGGGCAGGCGGCGCCATGATAAGGAAAATCCCACGATTCTCAATTTCCAACTTCTACGAACCTAACCCTTCTCTCGACAAAACGTGGGCCCCCGCGTTTCGTCGCCATCGTACCAATGGCTTAGGCGACGGTGAAGGAGCTCCAGGTCTGCTTGAGGTCGCGCTCCTGGCCCTTGAACCAACGCTTGTCACCGGACTGAAGCTTCATGGTGTAGAGGGTGCCATCGGACACGGTGGCCGCGATGAGCTGGTGGCGGCCACCCTCGTCACCGTCGGCGGTGCGGGTGAGCACCTCGTAGTAGTAGTAGGTCTTGCCCTTGTTGCTCTTGGTGAAGACGTCAAGGACGGCGGCGGAGGACACCTTGTTGGCCGCGAAGCCACCCTCGGAGCGGGTCTCGCCGGCGTAGACCTGCTGGCCGAGGAGGTAGCCGATCTTCTCAAGGTAGGACTCGGGGGAGCCAAAGTCCTCAATCTTGGACTTGCCGCACTTCTCGACGAGGATGGAGATGTTGCTCACTGCGTCGAAGTTGTCCTCGAAGTACGCATCCTGGCTGGGGAAAGGACGCTCCTTGGAGGGGTTGTACTTGGAGGGGAGGAGGAAGGCGTAGCCGTCACCGGAGTAGGGGATGAAACCTGATGGAGGAGAAAGGGAGAGGTTCGCCTGGTCAGATCCCGCGGGGGAGAACCGGAGTTGGGGCGCAATACGAACGCGTGAGCGCCGAGCCGACTTGCCGGGGAAACTATCCGTGTATTCAATGCGAAGTAGATGCGATCGGTCCGCACGACGGAGCACGGACACGAGCTCAGAACCGGCTCTCGCGCAACAGTCCGGACGCGTTAACATCTCTCTGGATTTCCGTGAAGGAGCTTACCGGAAGAGTTGGTGGTGGAACCCCAGATGTTGGCGGAGTCACCGTAGGCGGCGAAGGAGGGCTTCGCGGCCGCGGCAGCACCGGCAGCCTGCAGAACGGAAGAAATGGAGGCGGCGGGCTCGGGTCAGTGGACGGTTGCCGGAGGAGAGTCCGGGAAAAAGGTGCCACGAGATTCCGATCCTTCCCAAGGGTTTCAATCCGCGGAACGCTCTCGAATCAGCGTCCGCTCCGCGTCGCGCGGCCCGCCCAGATCCGACGCGAGCGTGGATTCAAATCGTTTGGAGTGTCGACAATGTGAATCGGGCGTTTGTGGCGCCGCGACGGGCCGGGTCGGGGACTAACTCACGGTGAAGACGGAGAGGGCAGCGCGACGGGAAGTCTCGTCAGCGGAGGCCAGGGTCACCACGGAGGCACGCTTGGCGGAGACGGGGGCGACCGCGCGGGCGCGGAGAGCCTCGGTCTTGCCCGCGAAGGTGGGGCGCGCCACGACGGCGGAGGAAGCGGAGGTGATGGCAGCCATTTCGACTTGAAGGGCGTGCAAAGACTGGCTTGAGAGGGTGCAGATATGACGGGATCGTCGCGATGATATCCAGTTTTAGCGAGTTGCTGTTTGCGCACTCGAATCGCCCTTCACGAAACTCGCGCGCTGATTGGCTCGAGAAATTTCTTCCTGCGAGGTATTCTCAGAACGGATTTCACATTTCGCACGCCGGGAATCGGCTCCTGGGCCGGGAGATCTAACTGTCTACCCATACGAACTCCGTCGCATTGAGCACGAAAACACGCGCTCGATCCGGTGAGAGCTCGGGGGAAAAAATTGACTCCCCCTTTGTTGAGGAGATGCCCGGTGTGCAAACCCAGAAAATGGCTGCCAGTCAGGCAGAGTTCATCTCCGTCCTGGCCGGGACTCGATCCAAAAGCCGTTTCGCTTGATTCGATTTATCAAGTGGGAGAGACCCTGTCGTTCCGAACCCGCGCAGCCAGCGAGCGAGCGCAATGCGACTTCTTGTCAGCAGGAATGAGTTCGAAAATGTCCGAAAATGTCCAAAATAGCCAAAGACTGGCGCTGGCTGAACTGTTTGGCTGTGTCCAAATAAGTCAAATAACTGTTACCAGGTACTTGAACGTGAAGCCAAAACCGAGAGGGACCTGGCAGGTCGAGAGCACACGGCCGGCGCATACGGCGCGGCGCACTCGATGAGATGACGACCCGGGCGTGGCGCCGCGCGGCGAGCGCGGTCATGGGGCCGATCAGTAGGTATTGGGGTGGTGCCTCGGATGTCATCGCGCACGCGAGATCTCCCTCCGTCGGCGCCTACGCGCCGTGGGCAGCGCCGCGCGCTCGTCGCTTCTTCGAGGTGCCCAACCTTTCTGATCTGTGCGAGAAGACGTTCTCGTCATCCAAGACGGTGCAACACTCGCCGGAGGACCTTTTTGCGGTCGTTGCGGACGTGGATAGGTACCGAGAGTTCGTCCCCTTCTGCGCGGGGTCCCGGGTGCTCCGGCGAACCTCGCATTCGCGCTTCGAGGCGGAGCTGGAGATCGGGTTCAGGCTCTTCAACGAATGCTACGTCTCCGACGTGTCACTCGTGCCCGGCGAGTCCGTCACGGCGGAAGCGGTCAGGACCCCGGGAGGACTCTTCGAACGACTGGTGAGCACGTGGAGGTTCGAGCGCGGCGCGCACCCGCGCGAGTGCGTGGTCAAGTTCGACATCGACTTTCGCGTCGGATCTGTGTTGCACGCGCAGGCGGTGCGACTGTTCTTCGAGGAGGTGTCGCGGATGCAGATAAACGCGTTCGAAGCGCGCTGCGACGAGATCTACGGACGGGCGGGTGGGGCGACGGCCGCGTCCAGAGGAGGTCGTGAGGTGGATGCCGGGCAGTCGACGACGACGGGGGGAACGCGGGGAACGACGGCGGCGGAGAAGCCGCGGTGGGAGACGGAGTTGCGCGCGGCGTTCAAAACGGCCGAGATGGCCGGGAGGGGGCGCGAGAATCTCGAGAAAGACGGGTGGGCGCACGCCGCCGCCGCCGCCGGTGACGATGGCGACGACCACGCGCCCGAACCCGCAGCCCCGGGACTCGGTCTTCGCGATTTCGCCCTCGCGTGCGCCTCTCTCGACGGAGTGTCGCCGTTTGGCAAGGCGGTGTCGTCTCGGCCGCTCCTGTGCGGCGCGCTGCACGTCGCGCTGGACGTCCGGGGTCGCGGTCGCGTGACCGCGGACGATGCGGTCGCGGCGACGCGGCTCGTCGAGCGATTAGGCGACGTCGGCGGAGGGCGGGCGGGGGAGGGCGTTTGGATGGGTGAGGCGGACGCGGCTGCACTCGGTGAGCACCTGCGCGAGCAGCTCTCGGCGCTGAAGCGGCGGCTGCCCAACGTCGCGCGTCTGGCTTCGACGCAGCAGCAGAGGGTCCTCGACGGCGAGGATGATGATTTCGCCGCCGAAGACGAGGGGAAAGAGTTCGATATCCTGCTAGAGACGGCGATGGCGGACGTGGTTGTGGAGCAGGCGCTGGATGGGGTCGACGGACTCGCCTCCAAGTTGAGGGAGACCCTGGGCGTCGGCGGGAAGGAAGCGAGCGTGAGCGAAACACACTGGACCGCCGCGGCGGCGACGAAGGAAGACTTGTTGTCGTCCCGCACGCTAGATGGAATCCTCCGGCTCGGGGTGCTCGTGAGGCAGGCTCGGGGTGGAAGTAGTTCTGGTGGTTGATTTGAAACCGATGGTAGTTCTAGGTCTGTCTATTTGGTCGAGGGGTTCTGCACGAACTGGATGTTGTAACTTCCGGTGGCGTCGTCCTTCTCCGCCTTGAAGTTGTCCGTGGAGAGCCCGAAGTTGCCCAGGATGGAGTTCCCTAAGCTCTTCAGCTTCGCCATCATCTCTGCTCTCATCTCCTCCCTCTTTGCCTCCACCAGCGGCCGCAGCCTCTCCGCAGAGGCTGAAGCCTCTGTATGCGATCCAGGCTCTAGCTCAGCCGCGCGCTCGGCATCGGCGAGGGCGCCTTCCAGGTCATCCAGCCTCTCACGCGCCGCGCTCCGCCTCAGGTAGGCCTTCACGAACGTGTCGTCCTCCGCGATCGCGGCTGTGCAATCCTCCTCAGCCTGCTTGTGCGACCCAAGCTTGACCCTGCAAGCCGCGCGGTTGGAGAGGTACATCGCACGGTCCCTTCGCCTGACACGCTCAACGATCGTGTCTTCATCGAGTTTGCGTTCCTCGGGCGCACTGGCGGGTGCAGCCTCGAGGGCGAGCGTGTAGTGTCTCGCCGCATCCTCCCACTCGCCCCTCGCGAAGCAAGCGTTGCCGCGAGCCTTGTGCTCCTCCGCCGCGACAGACTGGGGGGGCGAACAAGACTCCACGGGGCGAGTCGCAGCGTCACCGTCGTCGTCGTGGTGCTCCACGATTTGAACCATACCCAGGCCAGGGGTTGAAGCTACGGCGAACGTGGGTCGGACCCGACAGTGTGTCGAGCCGGGTCGCTTTGTTTGCACACCCGAAAGTCCTGTCACTTTTCTCAGCTCTTTCCACACTTGCGACCGCAGTAGTGGGCATCGCGCTCGGACCTGGGAAAGGAGGCCGGTTGCGATATCCTTACGTGTGAGTCGATAAGTGTTGCAATCGTGGGCCACGACGCCCCCCACCGAGCTCCGGATCTCGGAGTCGGTGACCTTCGGTGACAAAAGCTAAATCCAAGCTAAAGCCATGAACAGGGGCGCTCCTCCCGCCCGCACCACGGAAGAGAACGAGCCCCTGATTGAGACGGAGGAAAACCTTGCGCACATTCAGGTGTGCCCCGAGCATCCACTTTTCACCCGCCCCTACCGCCCCCCCCGCCCCCGCCGGCCGGCGGACTGACACGCCCGACCCCCGCACTCGCAGGATGGGGTGGCGAAGCTCGGCGACGCACGCGACATGCTCAAAGCACACGCGATCAAAACCGGTCCCTTCCGTGTGGCGAGCGACCTGTGCGAATCCACCTTCGATGAGCTCGCCGCGGCCGCCGCCACCCTCCGCGATTGCCACACGCGCACCCCACTGAGCGTCGCGACGGGCGCGGCGAGGAAAGCGCTGGGCTCGCTCGCGATGTGGACCGACCATCCCGGGTTCGGCGCGTCACTGGCGAAGCTGGGCCATCCCGACCTGCCGGACTCGGAGTATCGGGAGCTCGCCAAGGAGGTCGGTGGCTTGTTGGACCCGGCTGGCGTCGCGAACGATGCGAGGAACGCGGCGATCGAGGAGGGTCGGGCGCTGGCGACGGCGGCGGCGGAGCAGGTCAGGGAAGCGCTGTCCCACGCAGCGCTGGCGTGCAGCTCGAGGAGCACGGGGGGCGTGCACGCGCTGGAGGAGGGGAGCCTGGAGATGGTGGAGGTGGCGGACGCGCTTGAGGTGCTGACGAAGACCTCGAACTGGCGGCTGACCGCGGATGATAGATGGACGCTGGCCGAGAATAAGGAAGTGTGTGACGCCGCCGCCGAGTCGCTCGCGAGGGCGGTGGTACCCACCCTGTTCGTGCCGCTCCTCGGGGCGAGGGACATCAGGACGACACGAGAGATTAACGATGCCGCTGAGAGGGTGTCACGCGTGTGGAGCGGCGGGGAGGCCGTGTGGCGCGCGGTCGGTGACGCGGTGGACAAGTTTGGCATTGCTCCCGACGACGCGACGGTGGTTGCCGCCGCCGTTATCGCTCACCTTCCGTTCACGTCGGAGCGACCAATGAGGGATCGTGTGGAGGATGAGGTGTCGGGGCACCTCGAAGGCGAGGTCGAGAGGGGTACCGCGTCAGCCCCGAGTGCACGGTCGCTCGTTGAAAGCCTGACGCACGCACTGGTGAAGCGTGTATCCAACCATGTCAAGGCGGCGGCGGCGGCGCTTCGTGCCCGCGACGACGCCGACGCCGAGTCGGCGTTCTTGTGGATTCTGGCGTGGCTGGAGAGGGATACTCCCGGCCTGGCGATGGAGGCGGTGAATGAAGTCGCTGACGACGTCCGGGTACGATTCTCGGAAGCGGCAGAGAAGGCCGGGGACGTGGGGTTCAGGAAGCTCAAGCTGCTCGCGAATCCCATCCTCCACTCGCTCGACACCCCGGCAACTTTTCGCCACAGGGCATTCAAGGGTGCAACCGATGCGTTGAAAGACCTTACGATGGATGTCCAGGTCGCGTTGAGCGCGGTGGATTCACTTGAATTACTCTTGAGGATCGGGCGGCCTCCAACGCCGAGCCCTTCACCCACGTCTTCCCTCCCCCCTTCACCCCCCAGGTTGGTTCGTCAACGAAAGGTCAGTAAGGAGAGGGAACATGTTCCGAAGCCCATAAAAACTCTGAATGCCCAAAAGCCCCCGAAAAAGAAGGCCACGAAGCAGTTAAAGTCACGGGCGAATAGCGCGATGATCGACCGCGGAGGTTTGGCTATGCTTTCATCAATTGCTGCCTCGCAAGAAGACGGCGGGGACGCCCTCAGCCGAGATTGGTCGTCTTTCTATGTTGGGGGCGATGCGGACAGGGCGGCTGATGACGCTTCCAAACTAATCTTGTCCGAACAGAGCGATGAGGCAGAAGTTACCCCCAGAGCTGACAAGAGGAGGAGACCAGTCCAGTCTGACCGTAGCAACACAAAGTCAAAGACAAATGATGCCACAACCGCTCACAAGTTCCATAAACGCGCACAAGTGGCAAAGACTGTGAGCTTGAACGAGCTCGGGACCCGCCTCGCGCCGGCTCCTCCAATGTTTACCGCAAGACCCAGCGCGGCTGTGGTGGCGGCTGCTGTGCCGAATCTCCCAACTCCATCGCTCTCCATGCCCATGTGCGCGGCTTTATGGCTACTTGAATTGTGTCGAAAGATGGGCACTGGGCTTCCCGAGGGTGCGGATCAGCGTTTCCTGCTCGAGTTCTCCTCCTGCCCCGCCTCCATCCTCGAGGTGCTCGGTCGCATCAACTGGCCGGGACTGCTGCGAATGGTGGATAACTCAATGCACGGAATGCTGTCCGGCGTAATCAACACGACGCCGAGCGCAGTGAGAGGCATCAACTGGGCATCAACTTTCGGTGCCGCCGCTCCTCCCGCGGCCCTGAACCCCGGGGGAAGAGGGGCGGCCGGTGCGATTGAAGGCGCGACTGGTGCGAGCGAGGGTAGCGGCGGCAGGGGGTTCGGTGGCGTCTCAGGAGCGACGGACGGACGTGGAGGTAGCAGTGTCTCGGTTCCAGTTCAAGAGGGGGCGGGCGGTTTCAATCTCCAGTTCTTGTCCGGGGAGAAGAAGAAGTCGGGCAAACGCAAGTTGCAGGAGGATTCGCCGAAGTCCCCCGACCCGTATGCGTTCGACGATTCCGCCGATGCGAAACCAACTGTTATCCGATAAGCCTGTGTGCTCAAGGGCCGGGTCCGCGAGAGGAAAACCATCTCGGTACTTGTAATAAAGGCTCAGTGTAATTTTTTCAGATCAGTTCTTCGTGTCCTTCTCAGAGGCGGGGCTCAAGCTTCACGATGCAGACCGATGAACTCCTCGTGGATCGTATCGGATGTGTCACGGTCCTAACCTTGAACAGGCCGCGACAACTGAACGTTCTCAGCGTGGCCGTGGTCCAAAAGCTGCTCGAGGTGTACGCAAAATATGAAGCGGATCCTGGCGTGAAGGCAATTGTAGTGCAGGGCTCCAGTGAGGCAAGGGTCCCTTGCCTGTGCGCTGGGGGGGACGTGAAGCGGATATACGAAATGCGGCTGCATTCAAAACCAGAACAACATCATGAGACGTCCTACGACGCACTCTCCTTCTTCGCGGTGGAGTACGTCATGAACTCGTTCCTCAGTCGCTTGAGTACTCCGCACGTTGCCCTGATGGATGGAATAGTGATGGGAGGAGGGTGCGGCATCTCCGTCAACGGCAAGTACAGGTGTGCAACCGAGCGAACTGTTCTCTCGATGCCCGAGTGCGCAATAGGACTTGTTCCGGACGTGGGCGGCACGTATTTCCTCAGTAGAGTGCAAGGTGAGTTGGGAACAATGCTGGCGCTCACGGGGAGGAGGGTGAGTGGAAGAGATGCGAAGGATCTCGGACTCGCGACTCACACGCTGGCGTCGGAGGATATTCCGAGAGTCGCGAACGAGCTCGCGACCGCACTGGCCGATGTTGACAAGGTCGACGCGACGGAGGTGGTCGAGCAGGTGCTTCGACGAATGGAGACGCAGCTCCCTGAGAGCCCGGGTGACGTGCTGCCCCGCCGGGCAGAAATCGACGCGTGGTTCGTCGGAGATCGTGTCGAGGACATCGTCGCCGCACTGAAGGACGCGGCGAATCGACACGAAGGAGACCTGGCGGTCGAACTACTCGAAGCGATCGAAGCCGGGTCTCCCACGAGTCTGAAGGTGACCTTGGCGATGCTCCGCCTCGCCCGCCGAGCCGAACCTCCGCCCTCGCTCAACTCGTGCCTCAGGACGGAACTGTGCGCGGTGGCGGGGTGCTTGGCGAGGGGTGATTTTTACGAGGGAGTGAGGGCGCTCCTAGTGGACAAGGGGAAGGGGCCGAAACCGTCGTGGCGCGTCGGGAGGCTAGAGGACGTCTCCGCCGAGGACGTGGAGGCACATCTGGCTCCCGAAACAAAGGAGGTGGGGGGTATCGTGGCTAAGTTTTGGGAGGAGGCAAACGGGGACTGGACAGCTCGGCTGTGAGGCTCGAGCGTCGGCGAGTTCGTGCATCATCTATTAGAATCGTCGTTCTCTTTTTTACACGGCGGTACGAGCTCGTCGTCGACGCGATTTCACGCGGTGGTTGGCGGCGCGGCGGGCCCGGCTCCCGCACCCGCGGGAAACGTGGGCGCCCTCGCCGCCCAGTCCATGGAGCTCTTATGCACCCCCTGCAGGTCCGCCGCGCCTGCCCTGAGACCCTGCGCCATCTCACGCGCCTGCTTGCTCTTCTCATTCAGCCTCTGTCGAGCCTCCGCCGCCTGCTCCTCCGCCTCCGCCAGCTTGGCGCGGATGGACTCCGCCTCGCGCCTCTTCACATCTGCTCGGAGCGCGCGCATGACCGCATCCGGCGGCCTCGCGAGCGGCATCACGCTCTCACCTTCGCCGGCGCCCATCCCCATGATGCCCCTCGACTCACACGCCTGGTCGAGCGCGTTAAGCCGCGGCACCAGCGCCTCCTCGCGCATGATGGCGTCGAACTCGTCCACGCTGAACGTGCCGATGCCCTGCAGCAGCTGGCAGTACAGGTCGTACAGGGGCTCGTGCATCTCGGCGTCGAGCCCGCTCAGGGCGGCGGCGAACTCCTGTGCGGCGTGGCATTGCGTTTGATGCGATTGTGGACGTCAGCTAAATGCTCGAACGAGGGGATACGGGTCGGGGTAACGTGCATCGAGGGGTCGAGGGGACGCGACACGGAGGATTAATTTCTTCCCCCTCTCGAGTTTTCCTCGGAGCGTTCGACGCCATGAAGTCGCGTGCACGGGGAGGAGAGTACGTACCTCCGGTGTTTGTGGCTGGAGAGTGATCTCTAGCGCCTCGTTGAAGGTGTCGCGAAGCTTTCGCACGCGCTTTCCCTCGAAGAAGTTCATCTTGGTCGAGCGCCGGTCGATGTGGAGGACGGAACCGGCTGAGTTTATTTTGAAAAGAGCAGTTTAGCGTGTCGAACGGTAACACTTGGCTGTGGATGATTATGACAAGGAATTGTGAAACTGAAGAACATACGAAATTAAAGCTGATTGGCATTAACATTTAGTCGCTGTTTGCCTCTGCGAGCCAACCAGCACCCGGCTGGTTCCGTTCACACGGCACCGCGCTCGGGCCATGAGCAGCGTCAGCAAGAAAGATGGTCCGAACGCGGTGTGGCAGGACCGCGAGATCCGCTTCGACGTCAGGCTCAAGGACCTGAACCTGCGCAAGGGGGAGTTCGAGATCGACCACCTCCAGGGGGTGGAAGACACAAAGGGAAACACCGGGGACAAGGGCGAGCTGGTGGTGACCAACCTGCGCACCATATGGGTGTCGAGTAAGAGGAGGAACATCAACCTGAGCATCGGGTACGGCGCCATGGTCTCCATCAACACGCGCACCGCCAACACGAGGCTCAGGGGCCAGACCCAGTCGCTGTACATCCTGACCAAGTTCAACGGCAGCAGGTTTGAGTTCATTTTCACCAACCTCGTGTCGAACTCCCCGCGGCTGTTCACCACCATTCAGGCGGTGCAGCGCGCGTACGATGCATCCAAGATGTATCGAGACCTCAAGCTGCGCGGTGCCATCATCGCGGACAAGGAGCTCAAACTGCTGCCCAAGGAGGAGGTGTACAATAAAGTCAATGGGGTGTGGAACCTCAGCAGCGAGCAAGGCAACCTCGGGACGTTCTTCATCACCAATGTGCGGGTGGTGTGGCACGCGAACATGGCCGAGAACTTCAACGTCAGCATACCCTACATACAGATGAAGAGCGTCAGCGTGAGGGACAGCAAGTTCGGCCAGGCGCTGGTGGTGCATACGACGCACAGGAGCGGCGGGTACATCCTCGGCTTCCGCGTCGACCCGGCGGAGAAGCTAAAGGAGGTCTTCGCCGAGATCGAGGGTCTGCACAAGGTGTTCAGCGCCAATCCCATATTCGGCGTGGAGTTCAGCGTCGAGGAACGGGCGGGGTCGCTCAGCTCCGTCTCCGTGCCTAGGGAGACGGACGACGTGGAGATTGTCAACGACGGGGAGGCGTTCAAGGCGTACTACGCCTTTGGGGGTGAGCCGGGAGAGAAGCGCGAGGTGGTGTTCTGCCCGGAGCTGGGGCTGGCCATCGAGAAGCTGCCGGAAGGGGTGACAATCGAGCAGCTGTGGAACATCGTGTGACGACGGGGGATGCGTAGTTCGATAGTGTACCAACAGTTCTATCAGTAGGAACCTGTAGAAGAGTCCAGAAGCAGAACGAAGCTGTTGACCGGTTATGAAATCCGCCAGAGCAGGACGCGCGCGGCGGGACCCAGATGTCAAAGTCAGAGCCCACCGATTCTTTCTTGGCACTTATCCGCGCGGCGGAGGAGGGCGAGGTAGACGAGACGTTGGCTGAGGTGCTCGCCAAGCTCGAGGTCAGCGAAGGCGACGAAGGCGAAGGGAAGTCCGGAGACTCGCCCGAGGAGAAGCGGCCGAGGGGTCTCGGACCGGAGGGTAGGGTACAGGCCGATGCTGTGGGCGTGGAGCTGAGCAGTGTGTTGTATTCGTACGATGCGACTAAGGCGCGGGTATGTCATGCCCCTGACAGTCCCTCTGGGGCCGGGACTGCGAAGGCACTCGTCGCTCAACTTGAAGACGAGAGCCTGGGATCGCAGAAGTTGGTCGCCGTGCAGGAGAGCCTCGCCGATCTCTCGGGTGATCCCGCATCTCTGAAAAAGTTCATCTCGGACGCAAGACCGGCACTAGGAGGCGCGTTGGTTCTGGTATCCGAAGATTCCGAGATGCTTCAAGCCCTGGCCGCAGAGTTGGGCCTCGAGGAACTCGAGATTTCCTTCGAACACGCCACCGGAGTGCTCTTGGCCTATCCCACGGAGGGTGAGGATTGTGACGCGTGGACCCTGATTAGGAGACTGTCGCACGAGTAGGCTGCATAGCTTTAGCGCGAGCGCCTCTACATAGACTAATCAATCTAGCAGCTAGGTATGCTATTTCTCGCGACGCGTTCGGCTCTCCATTCAGCTTTCAACGCTCCACGTGAGTGTCGCGCAGTCCGCGGATGGCACCGGTTGCCTATCCGGCGGACCTCCAACCGGCAAACCACACATCAGGTCCATCATCGCCGGCTCCAGGAGGTCGCGATACGGCAGCACGCACGCCGGCAGCGCGTAGCACCCGCCGAGTCTGCACGACGCCCAGTACGCCAGCGCGCGGCGAAGCGGGGGACTCTCCGCGAGCAACACCTCGGCGGGAACCGGGCCCTCCAGGGCGCACCGCAGCGCCCACGCGCCGCCGGGGCTGCCGAATCCCACCAGAGTGGGTGGATCGCCTCGAACCCACACGCATTCATCGATCTTTTGCGCCTCAGCGACGATGAGGTGCGCCAGGCGAGCTGAAGCCCATTCCTGCAGCGCGGACGCCTCCATGACGTGCGCGAGGGCCAGGAGGCTGGGAAGGTGGCGACTCTCCAGAGCGCTCAACCTCGGCGTCGACGGATCCCCAGCCTCAAACTCGAAGAAAGTCGGAAGGCGACGCGTGTATAGCCATTTCATGGCGAGTTCAAAAACCTCACGCAACTCGGCGGGGTCCTTGGGCATGCCGCTCGCCACCGGGATCGTGATGGTATCCAGCTGGAGCGAACGAGCCGTGGATGAAAAATCAGCCGCCTCAGCTGCGGCGTCCGCGTCGGCGAGGATATCCCGCATGAGGGGCGAGTGGGCCTCCAGGATTCGACGATGGACGTGGAAAGGAGACCCGCCGACTTGAAGAGCGACCGTCCTTCCATCCTTTGTGTCGACGTTGACGTCGTCCTCAGTCAGCGCGCGAGATTCCGGTGCGACGTTTACTTCCTCGTCACCGAGTGTCGGTTTCTCGCCTCGCCGACGCTTGGACCGCCTGACCGGCGTATGCGAGGCGACTGATCGCTTCTTGGAACTCGATGGACTCGAAGCAGCTGCCTCGAGCTTATTCCCATTGTGATACTCCGTCGGCATTGCTGCTGACGGCATCTCTGACTCTTGCCAGGCGTCTCTCATTCTCCCTTCAAGCTGAAGAAAACGCTCCTCCCGCGAACACCGGAGAAGCCTTCGGAAGAGACCGTGGACGGCACGGGCAGATTCGCGGCCAGATGAAGGCAACATTGCGCCCTCACGATTCATGTGACCGTAAATACCAAAGCGTTCGGAAAGTGGATTGTGGAAGTAGTCATCGTTCTCCGGGCCATCCTCAAAATCGACGTAATCTCCGTCCTCTGTGAGATACAACTTTTGATCAGGATCCTCATGGCCCGCGGAAATATCATGGGCGTGGTTCCAAGCTTTCCGAACAATAGTATGTATGGATGACGCTGCATTCAACAAGCCGAGAATGTGCATTTTTGACCCATAGATGTATTGCTTCTTGACCCACTCCTGTCCTGACTCTTCAAAGTCGGAGTCACCGTCGTCTGTGACCCTCTCAAAGCCAAGGACACTTGCGACGGAAGGCCATCGCACCCCGAGTCCTTCGTACCTATTCCAGAATGTGTTGCGAGAGTCTTGAATGTCAGGTGGAACGGACCTAGTAAGCGATATTGCAACTGTTGGTTTGTATCGATGAACTGCATAATTGGAACCACTCTCAGATGAGAGCAACGCGAGGGCGATGCCACACCATGCGGCGTTGTGGTTATGCCTCATGTCACGCGACGGCTCCCGCAAATATGAAAACAGGTTTGGAAATCGATCGAGTGCACTGTCAAAATTGAAAATTTCCTCATGATTTAGTTCAGTATGATAGGGGTCATTACCCCACCTGCGAAATCCAAAGCCAAATTCCATGTTTCCAGATGTATCCCTTTTCCATGTTGCCCACCTCAACGCCTGTTGTACTACCCCATCAACGTTCAAGCAGTATTTAGCGATTGCAGGATCATCAAATTTATTGGCCAATATTGCAGTCACGGCCTTCTTAAGGATCTTCGTACGAGTATCTATCTCAAATCCGGGAGGGTTGGGTACATACACGTGTTGAGAAGAGAAAATATTCTCAACCAAGATGCTCATGTGCTCTATCCATACTCTCAGGGTCGAGGCGATAGAGATAAGAGTCTGCTTAAATTTGACTGCGTCGGCCGACTTCAAACGGAAGTATTCTGTCTTGCATGTACTAAGATGTTGCAGTCGCTTGGCTTGCTTAACCATGAAGCAAAATCTTCCCCTTGTGTACCTGAGATCCCTGATTGACTTGTTCGTCTCATTTGCGCTGATACCAAGCAAATCTGGCATGCATCGTGCGAGCGTTTCCGGGCAGATCATCGTCAGATCACATCGATAAGTGCTCATCGGGTGATGTTCTCTCATGGGGTGATGATCAACATAAAATACACGCCTAAGCACGTCGTGAGCCATCGATTCTGACTCTGGATCATCCTTTGCGTAATGTAACAATCCAACCATAGCGCGTGGATTGCTCCAGAGAGCAGTGACAACCGCATTGCTGTCGTACTTGTACATGTGTTTCAGTATTGTCTGAGCGAGGAGAGCTTGGTCACGGTGCGAGTCACCAATAAGAGGCACAATCGCAGGAAGCAATCCAGCCTCGAACGCGGCAGGAACCCCATATTCGGTGTATTCGAGAAGATTGATGAGAAGGTCACAGACAGAATACACAGTGCTTGCCCATCGGTTGAATGGACTGTGCCCTTTATCGTCCTTGGGAGGTGCAGGCTGCTCCAGTGATAACGCATTGCGATATGCCGCGTTTACGTGGTCATCAAGGCCAAGAGAGCTCTTGTCCAGAGTGAGCGGCGCCTCAGCTTCGTCGCCGTCATCAGTGCCAAGGATGGCCCTCCTTGCCACACCATAGCCACACCATACAATTTTGGAGGATGCATTGACGTTCCTGCGCACTGCGTCTTGGTCTGCGACACTCAAAGCGGCTGCTTCTGTCGTCGAGGGTTTGGTTTCTGGATTTCCATCGTAAGGTTCAACCTCTGGCTTTGTCGGCGATGCGTTCTTTGGCGGTGGCTTGGAGTAAAGAATCTGGACGGCTAGGGGGAAGACATTGAGCGCTATACACTGCATCCGCGCGCCGGGGTTGTAGTGCGTGATGCTTGCGAGTGCATGCGCGCAGTTGCCTACGACGTCGCTCTTGGGGTCGCCTGTTCTCACGATCTCTACGAGCACCGGTAGTGCACCACACTTGACAGCTGCTCGCCCCCCCCGGGGTCTAGAATTCGGTTCGGGCTGCGTCATTTGTGAGCTGAGCTCTTCAACAATGACGGAGAGCAACTCAGACGCTGCCTCGGCGATTGGCGACCAGGGTCCACAACGCAGCAGGGACACCAAGTGTGGTATAACGCCGAGCTTGATTAGTGCCCTCTTTGTCTCCAAAATACTGTTCACAGTATTGATTTCGTTGTGTACATCAACGTCTTCCAAAACTTCATCAAACCTGCAAATGGAAGATAGCGTGCGACAGACGTCGATTGAAATCGAGATGCGCTCAGCGGATGAGTCCGGGGGAGTCTTGTAGTTGCCTTTATACCTCTCGCCAGAGGTGGGGATGTTCACGAACGACACACCGTCCATTCTAATCGATCCAAGATCATGCAGCGGTCCGTCAGGGCTGATGCCGTAGGCAATGGTGAAGCCCGTTCGAGCAATTGATGCGGCGACAATCGGCGCCGCGCACCGCTTCAGGATATCCACCGAAATTTCAAGTATGTCAGCCCTGATCACCTCCGCGCGGCCCGAATTCGACTCCCACGATATCCTCGACAGACATTCGTAAATAATTTCGATGAGCGGGTTCACCTGCGGAGGCGCCAACACGGGATGTTCTTTCAGGAGTCGCGTCGGTGGCGGCACCGGGAGGTTAAAGTCTGCCGCGGGTCTGTGAGCGTAGTCGTACGTGGTCCTGGCGATGGACGCCGTCGGGACGGACGCACCCGCCGGCACGCTGGCGGGACCCACACCGCACATGTGAAGCATATCCTCGCGTGCGACATACTGAAGGGCGAAGCTGTTCGATTCCTTTGTCGCGATAGCGCGCGAACCCGCCAAACGATCGACGTGCTCGACCCACGCCGAAGCCTCAGCCTCGGCGTCGGGCCGGCTCTGCCGTCCGCCGTTTGCTGCTACGGGATGGCACGCTCGGAGCAGCTTGGCCACTGCGGGGACCGCCATGGTGCACGCATCTCTGTACTCCCTATAGTACGCAATTCCACCGATTGCTTCGACGGTCGTGTATATGGATCTATGCGGGTCGATCTCAGGTACCTGTCCCCTCTCGTGCGCCGCCTCCACGACAGACTGGATGTTCGTCACAAACTGCTCCACAACCTCCACGAACCTCGGCAGCAGCGTGTTCCTCCTCTCCATGGCGATCTGCATCCCCTCCAGCCTGTTCGTCAGCGAGGAAAACCCGTCGGTCACCCGCGCCCGCAGCAACGAGGAAAATCCCAGGTTGTCCTCGTCCATCACCAAGGCGGTCAGCGCGTCTATGGCGCCAAAGTGAACAGCCGCGCACTGGATGGTGTCCTCGCAGCAGATGTACGCGATGCACAGGCTTGCCTCTCCGACGACATCGCCGAATTTATCGACGTCCCAGTGGATGATATCGACCAAAAAATCCAGCGCGCCGGTTTTATACGCGGCGTATCCGACGCACTCTGTCTCGTACAGCTCCATGCGACGCGTGCCCTCGCGGGTGTTCCCGAGCGTGGAGAGCTGCGAGAGCTCACCGAGTAGCTGCCGCCTCTGCGCCGCGGTGAGGGGGAATCCGCCCTTCACGTCGTGCGTGTCGACTCCCCACTCGTGCAGGAGCGCGTGGATTTCTCGCGTCAGCTCGACCGCCCTCTGGGCGTGGGTTGGGAGCCTCTCGACGGCGCTCTCGGGGGCGCCGAAATACTGGGAATCGAGGGGGTGCGGCCATCCTCCGTAGGCAGTCCTCCTCTTCGTCCTTTGCGCGTCCATGGCCCAAGGCCACCGATATTCACGATCCCCGAGCTCTTTACACGCCTCCAACCACTTGGCGTGCCACGCCTTGTCCGCCTCATCCAAAGCGGGCATGGCGAGAAGCTCCGTCGGCACGACGAATTGTGAAGCGGGGACTTCAACCGGGGCGAAAAAGTGCATGTCATGATAAAATTGTGCCGAGTGGACGGTTGCTACGCTTCGGGACCTTGGCCAACTCCTCCTCCAGCTGCGCCAGAGACATGGACGGTTGCTATCGCTTCGGGACCTTGGCCAACTCCTCCTCCAGCTGCGCCAGAGACACCCCCGCCGATCCCCTCTCCGCCGGCTGTTGCTGTCCCTCCCCCGCGCTCCACCCGGTCATGTACAGCACCTGGTAGGTCGCCTCCACCCCACCCCCGCCGCCGCCAGCTGTGTCGCCGACGCCCGGGGGTGACGGGAACGCGGACCCGTACGCCGCCGCAGCCGCAGCCGCGGTGGACCTCCCCAGCGGACCGCGGCGACGCGATACCCCGGCGTTGGTCTCGCCCATGACCCTGAGGTGCTCCACCAGCTTGTGTGGCGACGGATAGTTCATGGTCACGGTGTCCACGTCAACCGCGGGCAGACGCATGCCGGCGCGAGTCAGCAGGTTGCCGCAGTCACGCACCTACGGAGGGGCAGTGGTCAAAAAATGTAAATTAGTCGTCGAGCACGGCGTCGAGGTCGGACAGCGAGCCGGAAAGCGCCCACTGCAGCGAGAGCGAGTGCGGGCGTGACATGTACAGCAGCCATGAGGGAAAACGGGAGGTGCGAGAGGAAACTGGAAAGGGCCCATCACTACTCACCTGCGCAAGGGGACTGACGCGCTGGCTCACCCCGCCCTCGCGCTCCAACTCCGCCACCGCACAAGAGATTCTCATCTCCCTCAGTGTCTCACCGCCCAGCACCGCGGACAGGAACAGGCCGTCCGGAACGAGCGCCATCCGAGCCTGCGTCATGGCGCCTGGAAGGTCGTTGGCCCAGTGCAGACCCAGCACGCTGACAACCACATCCACCGACTGACCCTTCGCGGGCAACTCCTCCTCGTCGGCGTGGACGTAGTGTACCGTCACCTCCCCGCCCGAGGCTGAGCGCACGACCTGCGACTCGAGCGAGTCGCCCCCTTCACCGCCACCCGCCACCGAAAACTCGGCGGCAACGTTGTCCTTCACGAGCCGAAGCATGTCGCGGGACATGTCCGTCACCACGATGACGCGCACGTCACCGCGGTCTCTCAACAGGCGTCGCACCACCGCATCACCCGCTCCACCGAGCACGAGAACGCGCGGAAATTCTCGCTTCACGTCCGACAGGCGATCCAGTGTGCGCCTGGCGATCTCCTCGAGGAAGGGGTCGGTGGTGTCCCCCGACGGGTGGATCCTGCGCAGATACGCCGCGCGATCCCTGTGTGCAGCCTTGACGGTGCGATCGAACACGTACATAGCGCCGCCATCCGCCTGCGCTTGAGCCGCGAGGGCCGCCGCCTTGAGACGCGCGCGCTCCTGCGCAGCCTCGACGTCTACGAAGGAGGACGCATCGCTCCCCGCCGCGGTGCTGAAACACGTCGACGTGTTAAGCGCTCCCACGCTCCGGCGGTTCGACGTCAGGCGTGACGCGAACAACCCGAGCGCCCGACGGGTCGTCATGAACCGAGCCCGCGGTCACCGTCGACGAATCTGGGCGTGTGGAACCCCTTCGACCGCCGCGCCTCTCGTTGTATCTGCGCTCGCCCTTCACAACTTCATAAAATCCACTGGTCACAGGAGTGATTGTGATTTGGCCATTTCGGGCGAGGAAGCGAAGGTGTTGGCGCTACTTTATCTAGTATCACACTTTACCCGAACTACCACGTCGCAGATCCGTACGTCGCGTGCGTGCGCGCGTCCAGGTCCTCGTCGCGACTGGGTCCGCCCGCGCGTCGAGGGTACCCGGCTCTTCGCAAGCCATCCGTCATCGTCATCCCACCCTCCTCCCGCGACGAGAGCGCCGCCCAGTGCTTCGGGCGGTAGTCGTTGTCGGGATCGTATCGCTCGTGGCTTCCGTGACGATTGTACGACACGCACCGGCCGTCCTGATCCCTCTCGCAGTTCCGCTGCTTCTCCGGCTCGATCGCCATCTTCCAGTACAGGAAGAACAGCAGGCCAATCACAAACATGCCCGCAATGACCCACAGTATCCACCGTTGGACGCACTTCTCGCACGCCATCCTGCGCATCTTCCTCTCGCTCGTGTCCATGTCTCCCTCCATACCCTCCGCCGCCACCCTCGCGCTCACGATCTTTTCCCTCTGGTCGTGCAGGGACTTGAGTATTTGGTCCCCGACGTCCGCGGTGCTGGAAGCCATCTGGTGCGCGGAGTTGAGACGCTGGGTGTTCTGTTCGCCCTTGGCCACCCCCTTGACCAGGGCCTTGCGCTGCTTGCCGGCGACCTCGGCATCAGTCGCCTTCTCTCCGTACCTGGCGCCGAGCTTGGACTCGTCCAGGAGCTGCGGGCGTGTCGGGGATGGGGACGGTCAGGGGCGGGCGGGAGTTGGGAGAAAAGTGTTGGGGAATCTGGAGCGCGACGCGCGGGCCGCGGCCGCGGGGCGACGGGCGCGTACCGGCTGCGACTCTCCGCTCTTCTTCGACGACATCTTCGTTTGGCTCGGTCAAGACCGGGCACCAACTCGATGACGGCTAAGAGTCCGGTTTGTGAGGTCCGAGCGCCTCCCGTGTGAGGGTGATGAGCCGCGGGTGTTACCTGTTCACGGAAAACGGCAAAGAAATACGAGTTACTCTGACTCGCAACATGTGCGAAACGACGCTAATTAGGAAATTGCGATAATGTTTTTAACATGAACTAAACTTACGTTGGATATTGGGTATAATTAGCTAAACAGAAACAATGACTTCTGTTGTCGGCACCCACCAGCGATACGCTATCTCACTCCCTGCGTTGACGCGCCCGAAGGCGGGGTTCTCCACCATGCCCGCCGCGCTCTCCGCTCCCGCCGCGCTCTCCGCTCCCGCCGCGCTCTCCATCGCCCCAATCTCGACGAGGAGATATTGTCATCCCTCGGCAGTCGCGTCCGCCCGGGGAACCGACGATCGCGATCGCGATCGTCGAGCGGGCCGACGGGCGACAGTGCTCAGCGGCGTCGGCGCCGCGTCGTTGCTCGTCGGGTGCACCCCTTGCCGGGCGGAGATCGTCACGCCGAAGGGCTACAACGACCCGGAGACTTCGCCGACCGGCTTCAACACGCTGCGGTCGGATCAGGACACCATCGGGTGCGCGTACACCATCGAGTGGCCGTCGGGCTGGTGCAGGCTGTCCGACGTGTCCTCGGCGCGATCCGTCGGGGTCGACGCGTCGTTCAAGAACCCGAGGGACGAGGCGTCCACGCTGGCGGTGTTCATATCCGACGCGGGGTCGAGAAGGTCTGTCGCGGACCAGGGCTCGCTGGACAAGGTGGCCGCGTCCAGGGCGGAGTCGGCGCCGAGGCAGTTCAACGTCGGGAAGCGAAAGAGGATGACCAAAGTCGGCGAGGGCGGAACCGAGGCGCTGACGTACGACGTCGAAACCAAGGTGGGCGGCGGGACCGCGGGAAGGTTTGGTAGCGCCGTGGAGCTGGTGGGCATCACCGTGTGGGGAGGGAAAGAATACCTGATCAGGGCCACCGCGTCGGCGTCCTCGTGGCCGGAGGAGAGGGCGAGGCTGAGGCGGTGCGTGGAGAGCTTCAGGATCCTGGAGACGTGCTGAGGACCGAGGAGCGGCGCGAGATCGACCGACGGGGGGGGGCGGTGACGCGTAGTGAAGTCCTCCTAATATTTCGATCATCCGACACAAGTCAGCTTTCCAGCGAGCCGCCACTCTCATGGCGGCCGGGCCTGGTAGAACAACAAATAGGCCTGCGCTTGCGCAACCGTCGCCGGATCCGCCCTGGTGACCTGATGGTCGTCGCACCTGAACCACACCCCCTGCCACTGCACGTACGCGATGTAGTGCCCGCTGTCCATCGTCCCGCTGTGCACCACCACGGCGTAAAGGTCGTACTTGGCCTGATCGTCGTGCGAGGCATCCGCGGGGACCCTGTTCCCGTATCTCGACCGGAGCGCCGCCGACGCGCAGTAGGGCCGCATGCTCAGCACGAAGGGGAAGGACACGTGAACGTCAATCTTACGACCGACCACGACGGAGTCCCCGATGCCAAGACCGCTTTTCTTCGACCCGGCCTTGCCCACGAAGCTGGTCTCGAACCTCTTGATGTGCAGCACGAGCGCGGGGGGAAGTCGACTCGCAGCCATTTGCTTCGTCTTGACCCGCGCCGAGTCCCCGCACCTCCCGCACGGGAACGACTCGTTCACACCGATGTGCTCGGGCCTCGTGAACTGACTGAGGCACGCCTCCAGCGTCACCGAACGTTGCCTCGACCCGGTCGCGTTCCCGTTCGGCGCGCTCGGCACGTCCAGCGACAGGCCCACCGTCGGGTCGTGAACCGTGGATGTGTATCCGCACGCGCCGCAGGTCACCTCGGACCTGAGCACACCCGCGAACGCCGCGTGCATGGGGCACTTACACTCCTCCACCAGCACCTCCCCGCCCCCTAAGGCGCGGGGGCTCACCGGACCCTTCGATCCCGGGTTTTGGCCCGGGTTTTGGGTCGCGCGTTTTGGCCCGGGCGCTTCCGCGTTCCCGGCTCCGCGTTCGCTCGTCGTCAGGTTGGTGTGCACGGCGGCGACGAGGGCGAGGAAGAACTCGTGCGCGTCGTGCTGCTTGTGCTTCGCCAGGTGCTCCGGCGATTGCATCCACCAGCTGTGCAAAAAGTTGCTCGGCACCAGCGGGTCGGAGCTCCCGGAGTATGCCCCCGCCACGATCTCGTCCAGCTCACACGCCAGGCAGTGCTCATCCTCGGGCGAGGGGAGCCGGCCGGCGTTGACGGCCTCGGCGACCGCGACGTCGCGCTTCGCCGTGCACAGCTCCCTGACATGTCCGTCCTTGAGAAAGAACCCTCCCACAGTCGGGGATCTCACCACCGCGTGCAGCACGGTGGACAGGAAGCACGTGTTGCCCAAGTTAGCCATGCCGCGCAGGCCCCGAGGCACCCCGTGCGAGTTGACGCTCGCCAGCGGCGCCGCACCGTTCCCGACGACGTCGATCTTGGATATATCCCTCGTCGTTGGCTTCTTACGCTTCTTCTTCGTCGTCGTCGCGGCAACCCCCGCGTCCGAGGCTCTCACACCCATCGCAATCGCGCGCGTCCCAAGCACGAGGCGATCGAACTCGGGCGAGTACGTGTACCTCGCGCACGCCGCGCAGTACAGCTCGGCGCGCTCGACGTCGGCGAACATGGAGTGCGGGTTGACCGCAAAGGAGCGCGCCGCCGCCCTCATGTGCGCCGCCGCTTCCTCGCGCGTGCAAATCATCGTGCAGCCGAGGCAGGCCAGGGTCGCGTCCGCCGCGGTGCGCACCGCGTGGCCCGGGTAGCTCGCCGCGACGCAGCATCGCGCCAGGGGGCACAGCACGCCCGTGCCGCCGCTTTTGAGGAACGCCTCGAGGTGCGAGCACTGCGTCGCGGGCTTGGCGAGAGCCTTTTTGGTCCGCACCTTCTTCGCCGCCACGGGCGCCGCGCCGGTCGTCATCCCGTGCGCGGGATGGCTCCCACGCACGACGCTGATGCGTGAAAAACCGAAGAAAAGCGGAGGTGACGGTCCGTTTTCAGTACTCAGCTGCTCAGGGAAGCAGAAGGCGAAGCAGGGGTGACTGGTCACGTGTTCAACTTTGGGCACCGCGCCGAAATATCATCTTCCCGAAGTTTGGCTGTGTGAAAAAAGTTATCGATGTTGGCCTATTTGGTATTGGCGCGGCGACTTTTTTTTCTCGTGGTTGACTCCTAGATTCTCTCAATACATCAAAGAAACGAGTGGTGGCATGCCAAAAACCTAAAACTTTTCCGATCATCGGTGTGACCCCGATCGCGCCGCGACAGTTAATTTTCTACCACGAAACGAGTGTCGTCCCAAAAGTTTCGTCTCAAAAGTTACGCCCCCCTCGACGCCTCTGAGTGGCCAGGACCTTGCAATCAGGGGAAATTAACGTTTCGATCGCACGAGCATCCATCCTGAAAGAGATGGGTGTCGACATGAAGGTCGCGCAGGTGAGCCCTCAAGGCGATCCCGCTACGAGCGCCGCGCTGAAGGAGGCGCTGCATAAGAAGGCGCAGAATGACCAAAAGATCGTGGTCATCAAAGTTGGCACGTCCTCCCTGCTGCGCAAGGGCTACCTTCACCTCTCGCTCCTGGGCCAGCTGGCGGAGACGTGCGCCGATTTGCATCGCGCCGGATGCAAGATCATTGTCGTAACCTCCGGCGCGGTCGGAGCCGGGTGCCAAGTCCTCAACAACGCGGTGCGTCCCCCGACCAGCCGTCCCGCCGCAAATCGTCCGAAAACCTTTTTCCCCGTCAGATCCGCGGCTCAGTGTGGGGTGATGAGTTGCTTTAAAGACCCGTGAGGCAGCCGCAGCCCTAGTAGGCGCTCACGGGGAGACACCGGGGGCCTTCGGGCCTCTGGCCATTTCAAAGTCAATGAGATCTTTGTTCCGACTGACCACACGACGCGGATATGGGGCGTTCCGGAACCAAAACGTGCGTGTTTTTTTATCGCAGAGCTGACCATCCCCTCTCGCCTTCCTCGTCCCGACAGGACAAACCCACGGATCTCGCGGGCAAACAAGCCATGGCCGCCGTTGGCATGGTCCGCCTCATGCGCATGTACGACGATTTCTTCACCTCGGTGAGCCAGCCCATCGCTCAGGTGCTGGTGAGCCTCGACAACCTGATGGACCGCACGCAGTACCTCAACGCGCAGCGCACGTTCCAAGCGCTGCTCGCGCGCGATGTCATCCCCATCGTGAATGAGAACGACACCATCGCCGTGCAGCACTTGAAGTTCGGCGACAACGACACCCTTTCCGCGCACATCGCCTCTCTGTGCGACGCCGACTACCTATTCCTCCTCACCGACGTTGACGGCCTCTACACCGGCAACCCCAACAGCGACCCAGATGCCAGGCTGATTCCCTTGGTGGAGAGCATCGATGACCTCGATGTGGACGTGAGCGGCGGCGCCGGGTCTGCGTTCGGAACCGGCGGCATGGCGACGAAGGTGAACGCGGCGAGGCTCGCGACCGCCGCCGGTTGCCACACCGTTGTGATGAACAGCAACCAGCTCCACACGCTCCCGGACATCGTGGTGGACGGCGCGAGCAACGGGACCCTGTTCCTCGCTGTACCCCGCCCGCTGGTGGGCCGCAAGCGCTGGATCCTCCTCCAAAAGCCCGCCAAGGGATACCTCCTGGTGAACTCCAAGGCTGAGCAGGCGCTGAACAACGACAAGTCCCTCCAAGGCACCCACCTCGTCTCCGTCGTGGGCGATTTCGACGCGGCAGAGGCGGTGGCGCTCACAGTGAGGGACTCTGAGACTGGCGACGAGCGCGAGTTTGGACGCGCCATCGTCAACTACGGCGCGGATGACTGCAGGAAACTGGTCGGAAAGGCGAGCGAAGACTTTTACGACATCGTCGGGTTTGGCGGCGCCGAGTCTGTGGCGCATAAAAATAACATCTGCCTGTGGATCCCCGAGGGCGAGGAGGCGAGGCTGATGGATCATCCCGAGATCAACATGGAGACGCACCCGAGCGTAAACAACCTTGAGGACCTCGCAGAGTTCATGAGTGACAAACCCAGCAGGACGCCCTCGCCGTCGCCTTTCAACAAATGAATCTATTAGCGACAGCGGCCGAGCACGAGCGATGCATTGACAATGCTTCCAAATATTACAAAGCGGGGACAGCGGGGCTGGCCCTGGCGTGTGAAATAGCACAATGTAATTCAGTATTATCCTTCTTATTACGTTCTTGCTGCCAGCTCGTTGACTTGGAGGAAGCAGACTAAGGAGCGAAATCGGACGCAGGAACGTCTATCGTCGTCGGCGGTGAACGTTCGGCATGGGTATATATTATCACACGTCAACGGCATCGTCCTCCTCCTCTTCCTCGGCTACTTCGTTTCTCGTCGGCTCAACCTCCGCGGCCGGCAGCCAGAGCTCGATTCGTCCAACCATCGGGGGAAGCGCCGGGAGGACGTGAAATATTCCCCCCGCGCCCTCCACCAGCGACCTCGCGATCTTGAGGCTCTGCGTTTCCTTGAGGGACCCCCACTCGGAAGGCGACGCCGAGCTCGTCCCCGCGCCGACGTACGACGCCGCCTCGAGAGCGCCGCCGCCGCCCCCTGCCGCCTTCGCGAGCGCACCCGCGGGGACGTCCACCGCCGAACGGGACCCCGTCGTCGCGGCCAACCCCGACCCCGACTGGGACGAACGGACGCTCGCGGCGATCGCCACGCCTCCCCTCGACCCACCGTTGGCGCTCACCACGACGTCAACCTCGGCCCCCCTGGGCGCGGCGACGAGCGCGGCGTCTATGACCAGCGCGAGCAGCTCCCTCGCGTCCCTCGGGTCAACCGCCGCGACGGCTCGGAGCGGCGGCGGCGGGAACGTCGCCGTCATGGTCACGCCGGATGGTGCGGCGATGACCTCACCGGACGCCAGCAGGCCGGCCACGATGGGTGTCAGGTCGCACGTGGGCGTCTCCCCGAGCGCGATCGCCTTGGAAGTCGCCGTGCTACCGTCGACGGTTGCGCCCCCCCGGGAGACGAGAGTTTCCTCCTCCGACGAGACGAAAGTTTCCTCCTTCTCGCGCGCCGCCGCGTCGGGCGAAGGGAGCTGCCTACGCGTCGCCGCGGCTGCGGCTGCGGCGGCGGGCAGGCTCCTAGGGCCTTGGGACGCGCGTTCGCCCTCCGGCCCGACGGCTCCCGCGGTGAGCTCCTCGATCACGTCGCGCGGGTACAGGGCGGACTCGAGCGCCTCGGACAAACTGGCCAGGACGTCCCCCTGCGCCACGATGGCATCCGCCATGTCCCTGGACGGCGTGTCCGGCTTGAGGTGGGAGGAGAGCATGCCGCCCAGCGTGCGCAGCACCGTGAGAGGTTCCTTGGCCGCGTACGTGAATCCCGCCACGCGCCTGTCTTGCTGCACCGCCGCCGCCGTGGCGTAGTTGGCGCGGCGATGCATGGCCCACGCGGCGACAATCGACTTGGCCGCCGCTGTCAGCGCCGCCTGCCTCCTGTCGCCGAACTGCGCCGCGGTGTCGGCCGCCGCCTCCTTATCCTTCTCCTCGCCTTCCCCGGTGTGCGCGGATGCCGCGCTGAGCACTTCAACCTCCACGTCCCCTCCGCTCGCCGCCTTGACGCGCTCCTTTCTCACCCGCGAGCTGACCCTCCCCTGGGGCATCTCGCCCACGAGCAGTCCCACCAGGGTGTCGTCCCTCGACAGCGGGACGACTAGTGCGTTCGCGGACGGGAGGGCGAACACGCGCTGCTTCACCAGGAGCGCTTCGGCCGCCGTGCTCTGCCCGTCCGAGTCGTCGATCGAGCCCGACAGCGTGATGGCCTGCCCGGGTCCCCCCGTGCCCGAACCCCTCGGGCTCCCCGAGCTCCCCCGGCCCGACGTCGACGCCTCGTTCCCCGCGAGCTCCACGAACGAGGTCGCCGCGGCGCCGAAGTCGTCGCTCTCCCTCAGCGCGCCACCCACCTCCCACGCACCGGCGGGGCCCGCGCCGTCGTTCCCGGAGGACGATCTCGACGAGCGAGGGAACGATGCCACCTCTGCCAGCTGCAGCGAGTCCCCGTCCGCGGACACGGAGCGCAGGTAGAGCATGCACCTGGCGCCGCGGCCGAGCGCGCGACCGACGAGCTCAACCTGGGCGTCGCAGAATTCCTGAAACACGTCGTCGGTGCTGTCGATGATGGAGAGCGCCGACGTCTCGACCTCGTCGGATCCCTCGCCGCTCGCCTTCGTCGCCCCGCTGTCGAAGTCCACGGAAGTTCCTGCCGAGGCGTGAAGAAGAATCCTCGAGGGTGCGCGTGAGGATGCGCGCCGCCTCGCCGCGGTTGACGTCAATCCTCCGGCCATGCGGCCGCACGAGCCGCGCGGGGTGGCTCGCGACGTGCCAAGCACGGCCGCGCTCATCAGGCGCGAGGCAGACATCGCGAATGGAGGAACGGGAGCTGCCGGACGTCTTATCGTGTGACCTGGCATATTTTTCCCGTCGGATCGATCAGATCCCGAGAGAATCCGATTTTGTGACCAGTTGAGCCTTGTGGTGTCGCATTTTTCACAAAAGGCGTATGAAGCTGTGGTTAGGGTAGGCGAAGATTTCTGATTTCGTCGATTCGCATTCGAGATGAGACCGAGCTAGTGTTTAGCGGTCAGCCCCTGCTCTCCGCCGCCTTCATCGCGTGAGCAATCTCAAGCAGACGCTCCAGCGCCACCTCAAACGTCGGTCGACGCTCCGGCTCAGTCGCCCAGCACTGCGTCAGCAGCGACACGTAGCTGGCCGGCAGCGCGGGCTGCGCCGGCAGCTTGGGCCTCTCTCCCCGCAACAGCGTCGCCACGATCTGCATCGGGCTGAACCCCCTGAAGGGTTCGTCCCTTGTCAGACACTCCCACATCACCACCCCGAACGAGTACACGTCCACTGAGCTGTTATACGGCTGCGAGTCCAACAACTCCGGGGCCATGTACGGGTACGTGCCCACCAGCGTGAGCAGGTTCGAAGTCGGGCCGTGCGCCCTCGCGAGGCCAAAGTCGGCAACCTTGATAACCCCGCTGTCGTCTAGCAGGAGGTTCCCGGACTTGATGTCTCGGTGTATGATGTTTCTGGAGTGCAGGTACACCATACCCCTGGCGGTATCCGCCATCCAACGCATCACGTGCGCCGCGGTGATGCTCTGACGCCGGTTGTGGAGCACCCCGTACAGCGAGCCGACGCCGCAAAAGTCCATCACGAGACACAGATCCGGGCCCGTGGTGCACGCGCCGAGAAACTGCACCACGTGACGATGCCTCAGGCCGCACAGCACCCTGAGCTCGCGCCTGAAGTCTTCTGCCGCTTGAGGCTGGTTGGGATCCAGCCGCAAACGCTTCACTGCGACGTCGGTGCCCTGGTATGTCGCCTTGAGAACCTCTCCAAACGCGCCCGTGCCGACGCGCTTGCCAAACCTGATCGCGGCGATGGGAATCTCGTCGAACGAACCCTGCGTGAGGTCCCCGAGGAGCCCTGCCACGTCGGGCTGGACCAACGCATCGTTCAGCGGGTGAACGATCGGGGTGTCCGCGGGCGTCTGAACGGACGGAGCATCCGCGACGGCGTTGTCCCACTGGACCCAATCGCGAGGTGGACTGTTCCACTTTTGCAGCGCGGGCGGGGGATTCGCCTCCGGCTGTCGTGGCGCCTGCATCGGAACCGGCCAGGGCGCCTGCGGTACCGGCATCGCGGGCTGCTGCATCATATGCTGCGACTGCTGCTGCGGCTGCGGCTGCGGCTGCGGCTGCGGCGACGGGGCAAACTGGTTCACCAGGGGCCTGGCCACCCGCTGCGCGTTCATCGACAACGGGGGCGGGGGCGCCGGTCGCGTGCTGTTGATCCCCGCGGGCGCGATGTCGGCGAACACCGACGGCTCCCTCGCGTTCAGCTTCATCTTTGGGCTCTCCGGGGGCCTGGTCGCGGTGAGCTCGAACGCGGCGAGGGATGCGTTGATATCCAACACCTTATCGCCGCTGTTGTCCCTCGAGTGCTCCTTCCACGCGCCCCGCGCCGGTCCCTTCCCGCTGATCGACACCGGCGTCAACGACGCTCCGTGCGGCGCGGGCGCAGCGGGTGTGTTCGACACGCCGCCGTACCCCGCGAACAACGGCGGGCGGGGCGGCGCCGGCGCGAGGCGCGTCGGCGATGGCCACTCCTGGACGAAGTGCGCAGCCGGCGGTCCTAAACCCGGCTGCGCGTCGTCGTCAAAGTCGCCGAGGTCGATCAGGTCGGGCACGTCCACAATCTTGAGCGCGACGCGCGGGGATTCTCCGCCCACGTCATCGTCCGACGGGCAGTCGTCGAATGGACTGAACGATTCGTCCTCCTCCTCCTCGTGCGGCAGCGGCGGCAGGTGGCTCGACGGGGGGCCAAACGACGACGCGATCATCGACGACATAGCCGCCCTGCCCTCCTCCGTGTCGAAGCTTGGCAGCGTAGCCGGCAACTCCAGGAACCTGAACCCGCCCCGTCCCCCGGTGCCGTCCTCCCCCGACCACCCCGACGGAAGCGCCGGGTCGCCGCCCTCCTCCACGAACGCCGACACGATCGCCGGTCTCGCCCTAGCCCTCTCAAACGCGCCCCGCAGCGCCGAGTGCTCACCCTCGAGCGCCGCCGCGTCCTCGACGGAGAGCCCGCTCGTCCCCAACCCGCCCGCTCCGCTTGACGCCAACATCGCTGCCACATACACCGCCGCGCCGTGCAGTAGGTGCGACTCCACCGCCATCAGCTTGCCGACGTGCGCCACCAGTCGCTGCCACTGGATGACAATGAGCGGCGGGTTCGCGGGCAGGATCTTGGAGCAGTGCTCCAGAGCCTCCCTGCACGTCCTCCCCACCGACAGCATGCCGCGCAGGGCCGGCGCGCTGATCGGATGCGATCCGCCGCCCCGGATGCCGCCCCCGCCCCTCCCCTCCGCCTCCTCGTCAAAGCTGTAGTTGTTCTCGAACGCCCGGTGCTCGGAGTGGAATCGCGCCTTGGCCGCGAGCAGCCTTGCGTACGCCACGACGAGGGGCGAGCACACCTCGCTCAGGCCGTAGTTCGCGTTGTTACCGTTCCCATCCCAGTGGCTCTGCACTAGCGATAGATGATCGAGCCAGCCGCCCACCGCCGGGAGGACCGCGGGCGAGCCGCGCTGCATCAGCTCGTGCACGGTGGACAGCGCCTTGAGCGTCACCACCGGGCTGTTCAGCAAGTTGATCCTGGACAGCGCGTGCACCATCTCCGCTGGCGCGGTGTCCGGGTGGCTCCAGGACTCCAGCACCAGCCTCCTCGTGTGTTTCTCCTTCGGTGGACCCTCGATCTTGGTCGTCGCCTTCATCACGCTCATTTCCACGAAGCTCAGCTTGGCGATGTACCTCTTCACCTTGTCCTTGACCTTTTCACGCTTGCCCAGGGCGTGGAGGTCCTCCGACGATCCATCGGCGCCCGATCCGTGCGCGCCGAGACTCCCGGAGCTGGAGCCCCGAGAACCGCCGACGGGCTGGTGCCGTGGAGGAGGCGGGACCCCTGGCCCGCGGTCCATGCCTCCCTCCCTACTCCGCCCGGGTCACCACCGGCGCGTCTCCCACGTGTGCCCTGGCCCGTAGCTAGCTAGCCCCCGACGCTGCCAACAGACCGAGGATTTTGACTCTGGGCTTGGTAGACATGGAGGCGCAGGGAGAAATTGGCGAAGAACGGAGGCGAGCTGTGATTCGCCGAAATTGTCGCTCGCTGAGGGTTTTAGATAACAAAGGTGTTCAATAAAGCGCAAAACCCATCGGCGCGGCTTGTCGAGACTCCGCGAACGCACGCGGGTCCACAATGGCATCCGTGTCCATCGCGCAGCCGCACACGCTGGCCGGCGCACGCATCGCGCGCGGGGCTCAGGCTTCCGCCCGATCCGCGCGCGTCGCCGCGACGGTGCCCGTGGGACGCACGAAAATCGCCCTGATCAGCCGCAGCCAGTCGTCCTGGGGGCCAGGCGTGGAAGCGCTCCGCCGTGGCCCGTCCGTCGGTCGAAACGCGCGTCGTTTCGCGGGTGTATCGGCCGCCGCCGCGGCGGCGGCGACGGCCGACGCGGCTCCCGAGAAGAGCACGGTGGTGACCGACATAATCGCCGGCGTCTCCACTGCTTGTGTGGCGATGCCCCAGAGTTGCGCGTATGCGCTGCTCGCGGGCACCGGCGTGAAGTGCGCGGTGATGGCCGCCGCCGCCGCGTCGATCCCCTGCGCCATCCTCGGATCGTCCAGGTACCTTCAGGTCGGGTGCCTCTCCCTCGGCGCACTCCTCACCCGCGGCGCGCTCGTCAACCTCGGGATCCCGCTCGGCTCCGAGGTGTACGTCATGGGCGCGGCGACGCTCGCGTTTTACGCCGGCGTCACCCGCGTGGCGTGCGGCCTCGCGAGACTCGGGAACATCATGACCTCGCTGCCCGTCTCCATCCTGCAAGGGTTCGTGTGGTCGGCGACGTGGATGGTGTTCTTCAGCCAGGTGCCGGCGATGGTGGGCGCGACGGCTTCGGGGCCGCTCGCCGGTCACTTTGCCACCGCCGCCGCGTGGCTCGCGGCGCACCCGATGATCTGGCACCCGGGGACGTTCGCCCTCGCCGCCGCCACGTTCGTCATCATGCTCAACGGCGGGAAGATCCACAAGATGTTCCCCTCCGCGCTCGTGTGCTGCGTCCTCGGTTGCGTCCTCGCGTCGATCGGCGTCGACGTCGGCGGGTGCGTCGGCGCCATCAACGTGGACCTGGGTTCGCTGTTCCCCCCCGCCGCGCTCCAGATCGGGCCGGAGATTGCGAAGGCGCTCGTCGTTCCCGGCGTCGCGCTCGGCGTGATCACCTATCTCGAGGGTGCGGCGGTGTGCAGGTTCTGGGCGGAGCAGGATGGGGAGGAGTGGAGCAGTGATAAGGAGCTCGTCGCGCAGGGAGTGGCCAACATCTGCTCCGCGGCGGTGGGCGGGATGACTGTCGCCGGCGTCATCTCTCGCTCCTCGTTCGGCATCCTCTCCGGGGCGAAGACCAGGCTGTCGCACTTCGTCACCGGTTGCTGCCTCATCGCGTTCACCGTGCTGGGCGGCGGTGCGCTCCTCGAGGTTCTCCCTAAGGCTGTCCTCGGCGCGTTGGTGAGCTGCGGCGTCCTCCCCCTGCTGGGCCCCACGCCCAAGATGAAGCCCTTGTTCGACAACATCAAGGCCCAGCCGTACGAGGTGAAGCGCGACTGCATCCTGGCGTGCGCAACAGCGGTGTTCACGTTCACGGCGAGGCCCACGCTGGACATCGGGCTCTACCGCGGCATCGGGTTGGCCCTCCTGTTCAAGCTCTTCGAAAAAACCCGGGATTTGGACAGGAAGAAGAACGAGGAGTTCGAGAAGGCCCAGAACGCGTGATGCGCGCGAGGGGGCTTGCCAAAACAACGTGTACGACTATTGCCGATTACTTACATTCTTCTAATACACCTCACAAACACCTAGCTCACAGACGGACTCGAGTCACTGCGCGACTAGCACTTACCGATGCACTTATGGGGAGAAGCAGGGTCCGCCTTCGACGGGGATGGCGTTTGGGATAAATCCGAAATGTGTCACCTGCATGACGCCGACGACGACACCGCCGAGGGCGACCAGGTATGCGATACCCTCCGCCCCGCCTAGGATGCCTCCGGGGCCGGCGGGCAGGCCGCTGCCGGTCTTGGCCTTCGTGATGGCGCTCCATGCTATTAATCCGACCACGTAAAGATAAGAAACACCCTCGAGTGCCCCGAGGACGCCTCCGGGACCGGGGGGCAGTCCGCAGCCTGTGTCCTTCAGGGTTACCAGTGACCAGGTCATGATCCCGCTGGCGACGAGACCGCCGATGCCCACGGCCACCTGGAATTTCTCGCCGGCGTCGCCATTAAGGAGAGCATCCTTGGTCTCAGATGGGTCGACGCTCTCCAAGTCCTCCTTGAGGTTCACCCTCGCCATGACGGAAGGGCGAGAATACCCGAGTGACGCGACGCGATGAGGCGCGAGCTTGGGTGCAGACGCCCCGCGGCGAAGCGCGGGCTTGGATACGCACACGGGTGCGAGTCGCACGACCGTGGCAAACATGGTGGGCTCGTTCGGGTGAGGAGAAGAGTGACGTCGGTTGGTCCGAGACAGCATATCATATTCAACAAGTGTGCCTGTCAGTGAAGATCTGAAATACGATGGCAACCCCGTCGCACTAACGAACAGAGGGTGCGCACATGGCGTCCGGCATGGAGGAGGATCAGCCGGCTTGGGCGGCGGATGTGGAAACTTATGTCTCGGTCGATCGTGCAAGCGCCGTGTCCGATGAGGACCGCGACGAGGCTGCGGGTCGCATCGTCCAGCTCCTGGTCTCCGGCGCGCTCACGTTCCTCGATCTGCTGCGGGGGATGGAGACGTGCCTGGTGACGACTGACGAACCCCGCCGCGCGAGGGGCGTGTTGCTGCTCGCCGAGTGCGTCGCGGGATATGCAGGGGACGATGAAACCGTCGCTGGCGGCGCCAGGCCGCTCCCGGGCGGCGCGGCCTCGCTCCTCTCGCAGTACTTCGCGAGCAAGCTCGAGGATTTCGCGGTGCTCCGCGCGGCGCTGGCGGGATGCACCGCCCTGCTCCGCGCCACCGCGACGGTCGACGGCGCGCCCGGCCGATCCGCGCCGGCCGTCTCGCACGACAACGCCATGGAGATGGCCGACCGGTTCTTCGACGCCGTGCACGTGCCGAGCCTGGTGCAAGCGGACAGGCAGCGATCGTACCAGTTTCTCCTCGCGCTCGTCTCGCACCCCGCCGCCGCCGCCGACGGACCGCCGCTCGGATCCGCGAGCCCCGCGGAACAGATCGAGAGCGTCGTGGCGGCGTGCGACGGGGAGAAAGACCCGAGGAACGTCCTGCTGCTGTGCGAGCTGTGGACCGCGCTGCCCCGCGCCTTCTGCGGCTTTGACGGGCGCGAGAGATCAGTCGCGACAATCGCGAAAACCGCCGCCGCCGACGTCGAGCAGAAAGTCGCGAAGCGGCGAGCGGCTTTCGCCTCGGCGGCGGAGGAACTCTACGACGTCGTCGCCGCGTACTTCCCGGTATCGTTCCGACCGCCGCCCGGGGACTCCGTGCGGGTCACCAGGGAACAGCTCGCGGCGACGCTGCGGGGAGCCATGTGCGCGTCGGGCGATTTCGCGCCGTGGGCCGTGCCGCACGTCCTGGAGAGCCTCGCTCCGGATAAGAAACCCCAGACTCTGGACGACGCGCTCGCCACGTTGATGGCGTGCGGCGCCGCGTTCGGGACGAGGGGCATGTCGCCGCACGTGAGGAACGTGTGGTCGCGCCTGCGTAACCTGCTGTTGCACCCGCCCGCGGGTCCGGAGCTCACCGCGGAGGGGACGGCGAGGTGGGCCACGAGGGCTTTCGCGTCCGAGTGGGGCGGAGCGGAGTTGGTCGCCCTGGCTCTCGCGGATCCGTGCCTCAAGGACGCCGCGCAGGCTCTCAGGGGCGAGGGCGGGGACGCCATGGAAGTCGACGGGACCGGAAACGGCGGCGGCGGGTGCTGCGGCGGGTCCGGGGAACGCGAGGGGCGCGTCGAGGGCGGATCCGGCGGCGGGTGCTGCGGCGGATCCGGCGACGGCGCGGCGGAGGG
>MDTE01069997.1_pt1 | contig 36947 bp, 37 predicted proteins | sample 811231 | NCBI WGS metagenome assembly MDTE01 (sample SAMN05326651, study PRJNA326480) | marine metagenome | isolation source: seawater | place: Indian Ocean: Red Sea | collected 2010 | reverse complement strand
TTTTATTTCTGAAGAAAAGAAAAATGGATATTCTTCTGACTCTAAATAATAAATCGGTTTTATTCCAAGCTTATCCCTCCCGAGGAGCAGGTAGTTTTTCTTTGAATTATAGAAACTAAAAGCAAACATACCATTAAGGTCATTTAAATTATTTTCATCGTTTTCTTTTAGGTACTCAAATAAATGCAAGGTGTCACTTGTAGAGTTGATGTTTTTTGAAATTTTATTTCTTAGTCTGTGAAGATCGTAAAGCTCTCCATTATAAACAATCATATTATTGTCTGAATCTACCATCGGCATTCTACCAGTGCTTTCACCAACTACAGATAGCCTTGCACTTCCAAAATGTATGAATTGATTACCAACTTTAATAATCTTATAATCTTGTTCGTCAGGGCCACGATGAGCAATGGAATTAACTAAGTTTTTAATCAATTCCTCTTCTTCTTTATAAGAAACGAAACCCACTAAGCCACACATTATAAGACAACTATAATATGCTTATAAAAACATATTTATTAATGAATTATCAAAATAAGATTTTTTTTGAAAATATAAAATTAAGATAAATTAGAGATGATCAAAACAAAAAAAATAACAATTACAATTTTCATTTTCGTTTTTCTTGGTTCACTACTTCCCTCAATTTTGTTTTTATCTAACAAAGCACTAAATTCTAATGTACCAGAAATAAAAACAGACTCTTTATCACTAGATGTATTTAACACTTCTTGTTATCCAAAAGAAGAAGTGTTAAATAGCTTAAGTCAAAAATATGGAAATCTAAATTTTTATAATGAAAATAGGGATATTTATTTGTCTCAAAACTTGCGTAATTTATTTTGTCTAGGGAACGTAGTAGATTTTTCAATTGAAGACAATAATGCTGTTATATATACCGCAACAAATCCGAAAGTCAGCACTGCTTCCTCAATTACTTGGTTTGGTTTTTTTATTTTTTTTAGTTTTATTAAATTTAAAAATAAAATATTTTCAATACCTGCTTTTATAATTATTTTCTACTTTTCACAAAATATTATTAATAATAGACAGTTTAATTTGTTTGACTTTTTCTTATTATTTATAACAACTTTTCTTTTGCTTATGATATGTTTTTCAATTACAGACAAAGAGAATTATTTTAAAATTACAAAATACTTTAGAAGACTCTCTAATAAATTATCTTTTGATGATTATTTAGTAAATATTTCACAAGAAAAAATAATAAGTACTTTGAAATTATTCAATTTTATTCTATTTTTATTTGTTTTGGTTTTTACATATTATAAAAAATTTGTATATTTTTCACCAAAATATATTTTCAATGATGTTTTAATTCAAATCTACACTTCAGCAAAAATGCATTATTTTAATCAAACCTCTTTTGAAGCAGCGCTAAATCAACACACACCAATAATTCCATACATTTATAAATTTATTTATTATATCTTTGATTTTTCAAAATTTGAATTTGGGTTTGGTTTGATAGTGATTTTAATTTCAATTTTTTCTGCGTTTTTCATGTATTTTATATGTGATCACTTATTAAAAAATAAAATAATTTCATTCCAAATTACAATATTTTTTCTAATTTTTATGCTTGATGGAAATGGACTAAACAGGGACTTAGGGATATTAATTTATCTTGGAATTGTTTTTAATATCTTAAAGTTTTTAGAAAGCAAAAATTTAAAAAATTTATTGTTTGTCAACATTTTGAGTGTTTTACAGATTTATAATTTGGAATCATTTATTTTAACTATTATTTTCTTAAATATAATTATTTTGTTTTTTGTAAATAATGAGATAAATTATCTGAAAGTTTCTATCCCGGTTACTTTTTTTACTATTTTTATTTTGTACTCATCTTTCTTTATTAATTCAGAGATTTCATATTTACTTGAAACAAATTATTTATTTCATTTGCAAAACATAAACCCTGATTTTCCCAACTCTTCTATCTTTAATGCATTAGGATACTCGCCAGTAAATAAAATAAATTTTAATCACGCAGCTTTATTAGGGTTAGTTTTGTTATTTCTAAAAAGTCTTAGGTCTAAAAATTTCAAAGTTAAGAAATTTGAATTCATTTTATTCGGTTGGTTGTTTGTGGAAATATTATCACTATTTATCACGGGCCCACGTTTTTGGAACTACGGCATAAACTTAGTTTTACCTACCTTATTAATATATTTATTTTTCTTTAAAGAGTTCATTAAAAGTGATAATTCTCAACATCTAAAAACATATTTAATATCTTTACTATTTCTAACACTTTTTTTTAATACAAATATATCAAATTTATCAAACTATAAAAATATCACTGATGTGCCCTACTCTGCATATGAAGAAAGTTATAAGTTCCTAAACATCATCGAGGAAAATAATAACGAAATAAATTTGGTATTAACCTGGATACATCCTGGTGATTGGGAATGGGTTTACAATTCAAAAACAATTCTTCCTTCAACAAAATATTGGTGGTGGTTTTTTATGAAGTATCACCAAACAGAGATGTATACATGGGATAAAAATTGGGATGTTGAAACAGTAGAATTAGATTTTCTTGAAGATTTGGAAGAAGAAAAGCCAGAATATGCAATTGTAAATACTGGGATTGTCGAACCACCAGAATTTTTTAAGGAAGCTATAGAAAATTCTTTTAGGCTTGTTTATCAAAATTCAAAATTTAATTTGTATAAAAGAGACTAAATTTTTATTGAGTTTTTTTAAGCTATTAAAAAAATTGACATTTATGTAGCCGAACTCAATTAAGCTTATATAGAAGTTAAATGTTTTCCAGTTATGATATTGCACGATTCTCTGATGTAGTTTATTCGGAGGCTATTTCGTTGCAACAATTTGAAAATCTATATATCGAAAATCCAATAATTTTAGTAAACGATGGAAATATAATTTTTTACAAGCAGCGTAAATTTAACGTTAGGCCTTATGACGTAATATTTACACATACAGGCAACTTAGACAATTTGTTCTTTTTATTAAAGAATTTAGATAAGAGTTTTAATTTAATTTTGATAACACATCAGTCTGACACAATGATTACAAAAAAATTATTTGATAAAAAACCAGAATGCGTAAATAAATGGTTTGCCCTTAATGCTGATTATAAAAACAATAGTTTAATTCCTTTACCACTTGGAATAGCGAATGAATACTCATATGAAAAAAATATTGTTTCTAAAGATTTATTACATGACACTAATGAAAAAAATTTTTATGATAAAAAAGTTTTAGTTTATGTAAACTTCAATGAAAATACTAACAAAGAAGAGCGATCTTGGATAAAGCCATACTTTAGCAAAATTGATTGGGCTGAAGTAGATGAGGATAATTTAAGCATTAAGCAATATGCTGACAAAATCAAGAATGCATCTTTTGTAATTTGTCCATGGGGTAATGGGGTGGACTCGCATAGGATATGGGAAACACTTTTTCTTGGCAGCATTCCAATAGTTAAAAAACATACTACTTTTAATAATTTAAATGGTTTACCGATATTTTTTGTTGACGATTTTAAAGAATTGACTGAAGAGAAGCTAAAAGAATTTTTAGTCTCTTTACAAACAAGTGAAAGTCTGAATAAAGAAAAATTAGATGTCAAATATTGGGAAAATATTGTTAACAAGGAAAAAAATAAGGAACGTTTAGATGTAAATTTAGAAAAATTAATTATCGAGAATAAATTAACAACAAAATATTTTAAAATTAAAAGCTTCGTAAAGTCTTGGTTAAAAAGCAAGTGGAAGATAATAGATTTTTATCGTCAAAAAATTATATCTATATTTCATTGATAGAATTGTAATCAACAATATGGAACAAACAATTTTAAAGGATATAGGGGATTCATTTATAATTCATCATCACCTGGGTCTGGGGGATTCAATTATTTGTAATGGTTTAGTTAATTATTTATCAAAAAAAAATAATAAAGTTTATCTACCTGTAAAAAGTAATCTGTTAGACAAAATTAATTATTTATACTCTGAAAATAATGATGTAGAAATTTTTGAAATAAATAATGAGAGCAGGGAGAAAGATATTCTTCATTTTGCTGAGAAAAATTCACTAAAAGTATTAAGGATAGGGTTTGATAATATTGGAGCTACAGCTTTCAACCTTGCTTTTTACAAACAAATAGGACTCCCTTACAGATATACTTACAAATATTTTAATTTGCCAGAAGCACTTGATAAAGAGGTAGAATTACAAAACCATTTAATTAGTTACTACAATGTTGATCCTAAAAATTACTCTATTGTTCATAATGAATATCAATGGCCAGGTGGTACTTTTGAATTAAAAAATTTTGATGAGAAAAATACTATTTTTGTAACTAGAAAATCAGATATTTTTAATAATATTTTTTATTATCAAAAATTAATTCAAGAGGCAAATACTATTCATTGTATTAACAGCAGCTTTCTTCATTTAGTAGAAAGAGTTAAATCTAGTGCAAAGCTTTACTATCATCATTTAAGAAAAAATAAAATGCATTTGAGCAATAGATGGACTTACGTTGACTATGAAAATTGACATACCTATTTCGTGTGGAGAGTTAATTGATAAATTAACGATCCTAGAGATAAAAAAAATAAAAATTAATGATAAAAATAAATTAGAACAGGTTAATAAAGAGTATGGATACTTGATGAAAACTTATTCAGAAATATTAAAAAAGTTTCCAAACTTGAATGAAATGTACGATAAATTATATCAAATTAACTTAAAATTATGGGAAATTGAAGACAAAGTACGAATGTGTGAAAAAAATGATAAATTTGATAAATCCTTTATTTATCTGGCAAGAAATGTTTATAAATCTAATGATTTGAGATTCAAAATAAAAAATGAAATTAATGATTATTTGAACTCAGACATAAAAGAACAAAAATCTTATGAGCAATACTAAATGAATATTGATAGAGTTATACTAGCTTCAAATGAAAATCAAAATTATCTTGATTTTTGGCCTCTTGTCTCCAATGCATGGGAAAGGTTAGGTGTAAAACCACTTTTAATATACACAGGTGAACAGAAAATAGATTTGCCTGGAGAAGTGATACATTTTTATATCAAAGATGTTGATCCAGTTTTCGTTGCACAAAATATTAGAATTTTAGCCCCTGCGCTTTTTCCAGAAGATAATTGTATAACTGCTGATATCGATGATTTACCACTTTCAAGGAAATATTTCATAGACAATGTTGCTGAAATTCCTGATCATATGTTTGTTGTCTATAGGTGGGGATTTATAACAGAAACAATGATACCTATATGTTGGACATTAGCTAAGGGTGAAACATGGAGTCAAATATTTAATATCAGTGATGAGAATGATATTGTACAAAAAATTGTAAATTGGTATCCGTTAATTTATAGAAAAGGACATAGGAATTGGTATACGGATCAATTAAAATTAAAAAAATATATATCTAAATTTGATAAAAAATATGACAATAGAGTAATCTACTTCAATGACCAAACTCTACATTTCAATCGAATAGACAGAGATGAAATAAAAAGTGTTATTTATAATTTAGAAAATAAAAAAGTTGAATATTCAGATTACCACATGCCTATACCTTATGAACAATATAAAAAAGTAATAGATAAAGTTTACAGTTTGTCAGTCGATAATGGATATATTTAAAAAAAATCTCAAAGAGGTGGTAAGAGTTTTCAATGATATTCTTTTACTTTTACTATTTCTTTTTAAACCATCTCTAAATAATGAAGATTTTTTGATTCTTTCGGGGTCTGATTCGACACACTTTAATAGTCTTGTAAATTTATTAAATTCTTTAAATAAATATGAAAAGAATACAGAAGTTGTGATAATTAATTTAGGTTTATCCATTGATGAAGTAGATTATTTAAAACATAACTTTAAATATATAATTAAGGATTTTGATTTTGAAAACAACCCAGACTTTGTAAGTGATAGAGATGACTTTAATAAACTTGGTTCTTATGCATGGAAGCCTATTTCTATCTTCAAAGAATTTACTAATACAAAAAAGAATGTTATTTGGCTTGATGCAGGATGTTTAATAAACAGAGAACTCTCACTTTTAAAATCAGTTATTAAAAAAAATGGATTTTATTCTCCACAAAGTTCTGACAATATTGAAAAATGGACCCATAAAAAAACCTTAAATTTATTAGGCGCACCAAGCTCAATACTAAAAAAAAGAAATATTAGCGGGGGTATTGTTGGGTTCGCTAAAAATTCAGTCAAAGTTGATAATTTACTTCATGAATGGTATCGAAATTCAATTAACAAAGAAACGATAGCTCCACAAGAAAGTTCACGTAAAAACCACAGACAGGATCAAGCAATTTTGTCTGTTTTAATTCATAAATTTAAATTTTCTATGCTAACTCCAAGAACACATGGCATTTTTGGCATTTTAAAACACCAAGATGATCAAAAAGACAACTATTTACAATGAAAATGATATCAAATAGAATTAAATCTAATTATGAATATAGTTTCTAATTATTTTTATGAAAGTCATTCAAAAGAGCTTTCCAAGTATATAAAAAATGATTCAGAATATATAAATATAGTAAGTCATAACTCTAATATTCCGGATCAAATGTTTAACAATATAGTTAAGATTTCTGAAGATATGAATATCAAAGATGTTTTAAGTAAACACTCTAGTGGTAAAAAATATGATCTCATAATTCTTACCGATATTTTTGAATTGAGTGAAGATATTTATGGTTCTTTAAAGAACGTAAAAAAGTATTTAAAGAGCGATGGCATACTATTACTATCAAGTATAAATCCTGTATGGCACTTCTTAATATCTGTTTTAGAGAAATTAGGCTTAAAAGAAAAGACAAGAATTAAATCATATATAAAGCCAAATAAAATTGAAACAATTCTGAAATCAACCAATTTTCAAATAACAAAAAAATACAACAGAGTTTATATACCTTTTAAGATTCTCGGCATCGGCCCGTTGATTAATTTTTTCATTTATTTATTCTTACCTTTTTTAAATTTAGGTATTAGAAATTATCTAGTTTACTCTAGCCCTTCAGAAATAAAAGTAAACCTATCTAAGTCAATATTGATTCCAGCCAAGAATGAAGAAGGAAATTTAGAGGAGTTAATTAGAAGGATCCCTGTATTTGATAGTAATTATGAGATCATAATAATTTGTGGCAATTCTAGAGATAAAACTTATGAAAAGTCATTAGAAATAAAAGAAAGAAATAATGAATTGAACATTAGTGTACTAAAACAGTCAAAAAATGGGAAAGCTAATGCAATATGGGAAGGGCTTGAACATTGTCAAAATGATTTAATTGCCATTCTAGACTCAGACTTAAGTGTTGATCCAGAAACCCTTATTAATTTTTATGAAATTATAGAATATGGAATTGCTGACTTCGTAAATGGCACCAGATTAATATATCAAATGGAAAAGGGTTCAATGCAAAGATTAAACAAATTGGGAAATAGGTTATTTCAACTTTTGATTTCAAAATTAATATCAACTCAACTATCAGATTCACTTTGTGGAACTAAAGTGTTTAAAAAGTCAAATAAAGATTTTATAAAAAAATGGCAAAATTTAATGTATTTCGATGATCCTTTTTGTGATTTTGACTTAATATTTTCAACTGCATATTCAGGAAAAACAATTGTTGAGCTACCAGTTCACTATAGAACTAGAAAATATGGAACAACTAATATCTCAAGGTTTAGAGACGGATGGAAGTTATTATTTTATTTTCTAAATTCATATTTTTTGTTTAAAACAGACTACCAATCAATTGAAAATTTTAATAAAAAATGAAAAAATTAGTCACAGTTGTAATACATAGTTTTAATAGATTTGACTATTTGACCAATGCAATTGATAGTGTACTTAATCAATCAATGGATGATTTAGAAATTATTTTAATTAATGACGAGTCAACTGACGAAAGATATTATAAAAATCTTTTTGGTAAAAAAGTCAAACAAATTGATATTAGAAGGAATCAAAATCCAAGATGGACTGGTTCTAGACAAGCATTAATTAATATTGGAGTCGAAAACGCAAATGGAAAATATGTAGCACTTTTAGATGATGACGATCAATGGATGGAAAAAAAACTTGAAATACAAATTGGTGAAATGGAAAAAAATTATTTTAAGTTTTCTTCAACTGAAGGTTACTTTGGATTTGGTTCTTTTAGTAAAGAGAAACAATATCCACTTTATAACAGAGAACATTTTAATAAAGTATTAAAAAGAAAATATAGATTTACTAAGTACCTTAAAGGTGGAAAGTTGCCAAAGGTTTGGAAAGAAGACTTTTTAAAAGTTCATAATTGTGTAATTAAATCAAGTGCAGTAATTGATACTGAAATACTTAAAATGATCGGGGGTTTTAGGGGGATACCAAAAAAATCTGATTACGATTGCTGGCTTAATATTATCAAGGTTGTAGATCTACTATATATTGATGAGCCTTTATTTTATTATGACGGAGCACATGGCTCAGGGCAGTATTATTGAGTTTGTAATTTGCTGAAAAGTTTTAGATAATTTGTTGACATTTTTTCAGATTCAAAAGGATATTTTTTCATTTTATTTTTAAAACTATCATAATAATCAATCATATATAGAATTTTCTCCTCAAAATTTTCAAGATTTATTTCTAAACCATAATTCATACAATATTCTTTAATTCCACCACTATTTATGTATAAAATTGGCAGACCACACATGGCAGCCTCAATATGATGATTGCCAGAGGGTTCATTTAAGCTACCGGTAATATAAATATCATGATCTTTTATTTCTGCTGCTAATTCAAAACCTGATAATGGGGGTAAAATTTTTGTATTATTAAATTTATATTTTTCATCAATATTTCCTAAGTAAGTAAATTCAATCTTATTTTTTAAAGGTGATTCATTTAGTTTTTTATCAAGTTTTAAATATAGCTCAAAGCCTTTCATCCAATTTGAACTCCAGTGGTGTGTTAGCACTTTAAACTTTCTATTAACTGGTTTTGTAGTTTTTCCAAATGTGTTAAAAATTGACTTATCAGATCCTGACATAATGACTGAGGTTTTATTTTTATCAAGTCCAAGGTTTAAATATATTTCTCTTAACCACTCACTAACGAAAACAACATGATCGGCAACATCTGAACTTTTTAGATAAAGCTCATTAATTTTTTTTGTACCTTTTCTTTCATCACATTCATTTATTCTTTGCACAACCTTTACATTTTCATTAATTTTCTTCTTATATTTTTTTATTGATTTTGCACTAATTATGGAGGTACTTCCCCTTCCAGTTCTGGGGTCTGTAAACAAAATTATGTCTATATCCTTATCGTCTAATCCAAATACGACCTCATGACCTTCTTTTGTAAGATAGTTTTTTAAATTAATTAAAAAAAGATTACCACCTCCCCAGGGTCCTTCTATTATCTGTGAGCCAAAGCTTATTTTCATTACTAATTTATTTTAAGTTTTAAAAATTAATTTGTGTTGTTAATTTAATAGTTTATTATATTTAAAGTTACGGGGGCGTGGTGAAGTCTGGAGTTCACGCCTGCCTGTCACGCAGGAGGTCGCGGGTTCGAATCCCGTCGTCCCCGCTAATATAAGGCCAGATAGCTCAGTCGGTAGAGCACTTGTCTGAAAAACAAGGGGTCGGCAGTTCGATTCTGCCTCTGGCCACAAGATGATACACAACCTTATAATGTCTATAGTCAAATTATCTTGCTGTAAATAATAAATATGTTTGATTTAAAAAAAGTCACAAAAGCAAGAAAAAGACTCTATTTTTATACCTCAGTACTTTTTAAAATCTTCCAATTAAATCTTAGATATAGAGAAAAAAGAAAAGATTATGGACTCGAAATATTTGAATATTTTTATTTACCTTGGAGGACTAATAAAGAATTCAATTTCAATTACGACATCGTGAAAGATTATACCCTGAACCCAAAATCAAGATTGTATACACTTTATGAATATTCAAAGAGATATTTATTAACAGATACATCTTTTATTGAAGTTGGATGCTGGAATGGAGGTGCATCAGCGTTAGTTGCATTATCCAATAAGGATAAAAATGTAGATTATATTTTATGTGATACATTTTCAGGCGTTACAAGCGTTTCGGAAAAAGACAGTTTTTTTAAAGGAAATGAGTACAGTGATTCTGATATTAAAAATATAAAAAAGCTTGAATCTAAGGTAAATCACGAATTCCACATAGTAAAAGGTATTTTTCCAAGTTCAATTGAGAACAAAAAAAATATTAAGCCATTTTCTTTTGCACATATTGACGTTGATACATATGATTCTGCAAAAAATAGCTTTGAATATATTTCAGCTAACTCATTGCCAGGTGCACTAATAGTTTTAGATGATTATGGTGGATGGTTTACTGATGGTGTTACTAAATTTGGTAATGAACTTAAGCTTAATAGCAATTTTTTTGTTGTTCCAAATCATTTAGGACAGCTAATTATCTTTAAACTAAATTAATAAATTTTTTTAATTTGTTTTATACTTTCTAGATGAAAGTTTTTGTTACTGGAATTGCTGGTTTTTTAGGGGGACATATTGCTGAAAACCTTATCAAAGATGGTCATGAGGTATCCGGGTGTGATAATTTAATTGGTGGCTATCTCGAAAATGTACCTGATGATGCTGAATTTTATCAAACAGACGCAATTTATTTAAATCAAATGGTAAAAATGACAAAGAAATCGGACTTAATAGTTCATACTGCTTGTACGGCTTACGAGGGATTGAGTGTATTTTCTCCTTATTTTGTTGGAAACAATACATATCAAATTTCACTATCAGTTTTTTCAGCTGCTGCTAAAAATAATATTCCAAAAGTAATTAATTTTTCTAGCATGGCCCGGTACGGTACACAAGAAAAAACTCCATTTACTGAAGATCAAGAACCAAAGCCACAAGATCCATACGGAATTGCTAAGATTGCTGCTGAAAACACACTAGATGTTTTGAGTTCTGTTCACGAATTTGATTACGTAAATTTAGTTCCTCACAACATAATTGGTCCTAGGCAAAAATACGACGATCCTTATAGAAATGTTGTTTCAATAATGATAAATAGGGTTCTTAATGGTCAATCTCCAATTATTTATGGTGACGGTGAACAACAAAGATGCTTTTCTGATATTGATGATGTTGTAAACCCAATGATGAAGTCAATTTTCAACAAAGAATGTAGTAAGCAAACAATTAATGTAGGCCCAGATGAACATGTCATTACTATTAATGAGTTAGCTCAAAAAGTATTAAAAGTTTTAAACTCTAACCTAGAACCATTACATGTTAACCCAAGGCCCCAAGAGGTAAAGATAGCTCATTGTTCTGCTGACAAAGCCCGTAAGCTTTTAGATTATAAAACTTCTGTAACACTTGATGAGAGTATTGAAAAAATTGCAAATTGGATAATTTCAATGGGTCCAAAAAAATTCAGATATCATTTAGATTTAGAAATTATTAACGATAAAACACCAGAAACCTGGACGACTAAATTAATATAACATAATGAATCTTGTAGTTTTAGTACTTGATTCTTTTACGCAAAACTCGATTAGAAACTCTAAAATCCAAAAATCGACGTGGGTTAAAGATTTTTCAAATCATAGTGAAGTCTTATTTTATAAAGGCGGTTCGGAAACTTTCAAAAGTGGTCATGACTTATTATTAAATTGTAGTGATACATATTCAGATATGGGAATTAAAACACTAAAGGCGTTTGAATGGGTAGATTCAAATTTAAGCTACGATTATATCTTCAGAACTAATACAAGCAGCTATGTAAATTGTAAAAATTTAATACATTATTTAAAAAAAATCCGAGAAGAAGGCAGTGATTATTGTGGATATATTGGTAACTACGATGGAATTGAATATGTAAGTGGTTCTGGAATAATTTTAAGCGAGCATGCTATTAAGTCAATTATTAGATACAAAAGCGAATTAGACACTGATATAGTCGAAGATGTTGCGTTTGGAAAATTACTTAAATTAAATGATATTTTACCAATAAAAGGCAAAAGAAAAGATATTGAATCTCATAAAGATATAAGAAATATAGATTCAGATGAATATCATATTAGGTGTAGGCTTGATTCTTTTGGGTACAGTAGGAATTTAGAAAAATACTTGTTGAATTTTATTTTTCTTTCATTTAACAGAAAAAGAATTTTTTTAGAATTTATAATTTCTAATTTGATGAAATTAAATAAATTTTATTTAAAAACTAGAAGTAGTGTTAAATTAATAATTAATAAATATTTGTAAATATATATGATTAAAAAATATCTAAAATTTAAAAATTTAAATTTAAACAACGATCAGGTTGATCAGCTTTTAAAATGGAAAGTCGTTCATAATTTTAATGTACCTTATCCGCAATTTGTAAAAGAAAAAATATTAACAGAATATAACTTACCCAATTCAACATGGATTGAAACTGGCACTTTAGTTGGTGATACTGCAAAATTTTTGTCAAAAATAGGTAAACAAATTATAACTATTGAGCCTAGTTTAAAATTTTATAATATTTCAAAAAAAAACCTTAGTAAATTTTCTAATATAGAGCTAATAAATAATTCCTCAGAAAATTGCTTAAATGAGATTCTAGGTAATCTCAGGGATGTTAAAAATATTTGTTTTTGGCTAGATGGGCATTTTTCTGGGGGCGATACTTTTCAGGGACCAGATGATACTCCAATTCTAAAAGAGCTAGATGCAATTGAGCAACATTTACAATCTTTTGAAAGTGTTTCAATATTGGTTGATGATTTTAGACTTTTTAATATAGATAACACAAAAAATAAAGAAGTTTATCCTGATAAATCCGAATTAATAAATTGGTGTGAAAGAAATAAATTATTTTGGACTATTAAAAGCGATATATTTATTATTACAAATCATAAGTTTTCATAAATTATTTTTTTTAATATAAATTACTTGTGTTTAACAGAAAAAATCTTGATACAATTTATAGATAAATAAAAATTAAACATGACTGATAGCTTATCAATAATAATTCCAGCATTAAATGAGCAAGATAATATAAATAAACTCCTCAAAGGCATAGAAGAGTCTTTTATTGATTTTAAAAATCTTGAAGTAGTCCTAGTTGATGATGGAAGCGATGTAGAGCTTGAAAATTTTATAGACAAACAAGATTTAAAATTAAATTTAGTAATTGTCAGAAATTCTTATAATCTTGGACAATCAAAAAGTATTGAGGTGGGTTTAAAAAACTCGAATAGCAGCGTTATTGGTTTAATAGATGGAGATCTTCAGAATCCCCCGGATCAATTAAAAAAGCTTTATGAATTTTATCTTTTAAATGAATTCGATGGCATTGTTTCTTATAGAAAAAATAGAAAAGATGAAATTTACAGAAAAATAATTTCAAAATTAGCCAACTTATTACTAAAAATATTTACTAAATCAAAATTTAAAGATTTGGGTTCTAGTATAAAAATCATAAAAAGAGAGTGCTTAGAGAGCGTTGTTTTTAAAGGAGATATGCATAGGTTTATATCTCCTATGCTGGAAGCAAGGGGTTTTAATTTACATGAGCTAGAAGTTGAGCATGCTGAAAGAACTATGGGAGAATCAAAATACGGTGTTGGAAGGATAGTACCTGTTTTAGTTGACGGTTTCTTATTTTATTTGACTAATGGTTTCACTAGGCCCTCAAAATATGCAGTTGGAAAATTATCTTTTATTCTTTTAATAATTTCTTTTTTACTTAATTGTTTGGTTATTTACCAAAAACTCATTAATGAAGTATTTGTTCACAGGAATCCTTTATTTATAATAGCTATGGTTTTCTTATTGTTAAGTATTCAGGTTTTTTCTCAAATAGTTAAGATAAATGAAAACGAGTAACTATAAGTTAAATAACTTTTCTATTTATTCAATAATACTTTTAACAAACTTTGTTTGGTATTTTTTTGGACTTAAAAAAGTAGCAGATAGTCTACTTAACTTAGATCAAAAAATAATGTTGTTAACAGCCTCAAGGATGAATTATTTAAATCTGAATTCATTTGAAGCTGCCTGGAACCACCATACATCACCAATAAATTATATTTTTAAATTCAGCTATCTTTTTTCTGATTTTCTAAATATTGAACATGGATTTTACATAATTTATAGTTTTCTTTTGTTACTAATAAATTATATTTTGTATGAAATATGCTACAAGTTTACAAAAAACATTATGCTTTCTTTCTTACTTTCAGTTTGTTTCATTTTTGACTTAAGCACAGCAACAGTTGCAGACTATATCCTGTTTGACAACAGAACAATAGGTATCTTTTTTCAATGCTTAATTCTTTACTTTGGTTTAAAAATTCTAACTAAAGAAACAAAAAATGATATTTTATTTTTTTCGCTGTTTACTTTTCTGCAAATAGCTTTACTCGAATCCTATATTGTGTCATGTGGCCTAGTTTTTGTATATTTATTATTCAAAGTAAAAAATAAAATGCAATATTGCAAAATATTTTTTGCATCTAATTTACTGCTTTCAGTACTTTTCTTTACAATTTTATATTTTAATTCGGAATTATTAGAGACTATCTACTTAAATTATCAGTTTCATCTAGATGCAATAGGAATAAATTCTATTCAGAAAATTCAATTAAGTAATTTATTTAATTATGGATTGTTTAAATCATGGGGGTTAAATAAAGCTTCTTATTTGTTAATTTTTGGTTTTATTCTTATATCTTATTTAAGAAAAGAAATATTTTTAAAAAATGATACAACTAAAAATTATTATGACTTTTTGACTTTTTATTTCATAGCAGAATTTTTACATGTACTTTTGACTGGACCAAGGTTTGTAAATTATTTACAGTTAATAATTTTATTTAAATATTTGATAATTTTTATTTCAGTATTTTTTATTTTTAAGACTTTTGAAATATCAAATAACCAATTGCATATTTTAATTTCAACAATCCTAATTACATTTTTTTTGTTTATGCAGTTTGATTATTTTAAAAATAATAGAACTGCTTTATTTGATGGTTCCTACAAAAGTGCATCTGAAAATAAAAATCCATTATCGTCAATTTCAAAGTATTTATTTAATGAAGGAGATCCAGACCTCATTCTTGCTTGGGTTTCTCCAAGTAGTTGGGATGATATATTTTTTTACTCTAACAAACTGCCTGCGACTCGGATGTGGTGGTGGTTTGAAATGAAATATGTAGAGAATGTATACACCTGGAAAGACAAAAGGTTTTACAACAGCAATCTAGAAGAAATATTTGCAGAAGACTTATTTGCCGAACAACCAAAATTTGCTGTTATTCAAGAGGGCATTGTTCAACCTCCAATGTTTTATAAAGAATATATTGAAAACAATTATGTTCTTAATAAAAAAATTGGTAACTTCCTTCTATACGAAATTAGTTTAAAAATTGAAAAATAAAATTGTAATTGCATTAAAAAATTTTAAATATCTAAATTACTTGCCCTATTTTACAATTTTGTTATTATTTTGGTTTTATTATATTGATATCGCAAAAGCTTATCAATTTCCAATAAATGATGAGTTAGGGTACCTTGATGAAGGAATACATTTAAGAAATGTTTCCTATGATTTCAGAGAAATTTATAATAGAAACAGAACTCCTTTGTTGCCTCTCATTGTTTCATTTATTTCATTTAATATACAAAATTTAAATCCATATTTGCTTGATTTTTCATACTCAGCAGAATATTTAAATCTTTTTAGAAGTTCTCAGGTAGCAATTATTCTTATCACTTTATTTTTAACATTTTTAATAGCAAAACAACTTGAAAAGTTTTTCAGGTATAAAATAACCGTTGTTTTTTATGTATTTTATCTTTTATATATTCCAATAACTCTTCATATTAAAGAAATTTTAATTGAACCAATTTTTATGCTTTTGTATTTGTATTTTATTCTTATTTTGTTTGAAGTTAAAGACAGCAGCTCAACTAAAAAAATTATTAAATTTGGAATTGTTTCTGGAATGTTATTTATGTCTAAATATACAGGATTTATAATCTTTGTATTTACTTGGTTGACCCTTCTCTTGTATAGGTATTTTTATAAAAAAGAAGTCAGTATTAAAGTATCGTTAAAACAAATTTTAATTTCTTTTTCTATACTTTGTATAATTGGCTCCCCGTATATAATTGCAAATATTAGCGATGGCCTCAGCCCATTCTATTCCGTTAATTCAAAAATTTTATGGTATGGCTCTTGGCCAGAGGCATATCAGATCATTGAACAATATGATGGAAATCATGGTTTTAAGGATATACCTGATGATTTAAAACCAGGAATTAGATACTACATTGATAACAATACCCTTTCAGATACAATTGAAAGAATCAACCTAGGGGTTGGTAACTTAAAAAATGACTATAGCAACCCTTTTGATCTTGCGGGAAAGAGTTCAATTTTATTTTGTTGCTTAATTATGCTAGCTGGAATAAATTCACTATTTAGATCAAATAATGAAATAAAAGAAGTTTTTAAAGACAATATTTATGAAATAATATATATTTTCTCTATATCCGTCTGCTTGCTAGTTGGTTATATTTTATATAGCCCAATTTCTAATTCTCCTAGGTTACATCTTTATATTTCTATACCCATAATATTTTTATTCACTTTTTTATTAGAAAGAATAAGTTTTTTGAAATGTAAAAGTAATTATATTAAAAATATTTTAAATCTAATATCTTTATTTTTATTTACCTATATTTATCTAATTTTTATAAATCAATATATTTTCTATGAACGAGTAATAGGTTTTTTAAAATCATTATTTTGAATATATACAAATATCAAATTTTTAAAATCTTTGTTAATTAGATACAATAAAGTATTGATTTCGGAAAAAAATATTATTAAAGAGAAGTAATTGTACAAAGAAAAAAAAGTTTTAGTCATAGGTGCTGGGTGGGCAGGAGCGACTGCTTCCAATATTTTAAAAAAAAATAATTTTGAAGTACTAATTGTTGAAAAAGATGATGAAGTTGGCGGTCACTCCCGAAGTGCAACAATAAATAATATTATTTGGGAGCCTTATGGCGCTCATATTTTTCATACAAATAATGAGAAAGTTGCAAGTTTTGTTAACCATTATGGTTTAAACAGAAGTTATGAACATAAAGTAATTACAAAGGTGATGATAGGTGGTGAGTATCAGACATTTTCATGGCCACCACAAATTGATGAGTTAAAAAACTTAAAAGAGTGGAATAAAATTAAATCAGAACTTTCTGAACTGCCTAGAGAACCTCACGGTGATAATTTTATAGACTATGTTGTCTCTATGATGGGGAAAACGCTTTATGAGATATTTATTGAGGGGTATTCAATTAAACAATGGGGAGACGCGCTCCACGGACTTTCAAGCAGGTTTGCACCAAAAAGGATTGAATTAAGAAATGATGGATATAAAAGATTATTTAGAGATAAGTACGAATATTTTCCAGAAAAAGGAGTTTCTCCAATAATTAAGAATATTCTGAAAGACATAGATATTGTTTACTCTAAAGAATTAAATATTGAAAATATATATGATATTTCTGAGGAATTTGAATCAATTATATTAACTTGTCCACTAGATGCTTTTTTAAATAAGGATACATTGAAATGGAAAGGTATCAATCTAGATCCAAAATATTTTGAAACAGATGAGAAATCTACTGTTTCTGATTCATATGTTGTAAATTATCCAGGCTTAGAAGTTCCTTATACCAGAACAATTGAAACAAAACACGCAACACAACAAAAAGTCAAAGGATCAATAGTTGCTGAAGAATACCCCGGAACGAACGATAGGCACTATCCTATTCCAACACCTGAAAATATATATGAAAATGAAAATGAAGATTTAAAAAATGAAATTAGTAAAGTACTCAAAAACAATGTAATTTTCGCTGGAAGGCTCGCAAATTATCAATATATAAACCAAGATCAAGCTATTTTACAGGGTTTTAAAGCAGCAGAAATGATTCTCGAAGAATCATAAAAATGCAAAGAATTAATATTTGTATTTTGGGTGCTGGTGGGCAATTAGGAAGTAAATTAATTGAAAAATTTAAAGACAACGAAAATTTTACAATTTATGCAGTTGATAAAGTATTTAGGGGTAAAGATACCAAAAATAATGTTAAATATTTATCAATAGATTTAAACAAAAATATTGAAAAAGTATTTCAGCAGATACCTCAAAACGAGACCGTATTCATTAATTGCGTAGGTCTGCAACATTCAATATGGAGTAAAGATATTATGAATGTTAACTTTAAATTAAATAAAAAAATTTATAATTATATTTCAAATAATTTTTTAAATTTTTATTACATCTTTATTTCATCACTGTCTGTGGATTTTAAAAATCCACATAAGATTTTACCTGGAGAAGGTAACCCAATAAATATGTATGGAATGGCCAAATTAAAATTTGAAAATTATCTTTTTGAAAATACAAATCAAAATTCAAATATTTCAATAATAAGACCTGCTGCTTTTTATGATGTAAAACTATCGAAAAATTTAATCAATTTTTTTGATTTAATCATAAATAAAATATTTTTTTTACCTACAAAAAAAATTGAAAGAAGTTTCTTATCACTTGAATATTTCTCAACATTTATGGAAAGGTATATTTTAAGCGATAAGAAAACAAACATCTTTGAGATTGGAGATGCAGACCCTATAGAATTCGATACATTAATTGAATCTATAAAAGCTTCTAATATAAAAGTAAATTCAAAAATATTTAAGATACCAACATTAATATTTAAACTTGCAGGACTTGTCGGATATTCTTTTGAAAAAATAGGTATACATATAAGTCTTTTAACAATTCTTGGAGAGTTTGGCTATGACTATATAGCTAATGAAAATGATTTAGATATTGATATTAGAAGTGAGAACACTTATTTAAATTTTAAAAATTTGATTATAGAAAATTTTAATTTGAAATCGGAATAAGAGACTTCACTTTTCTTCCAACAAAATGTGACAATATTTTTATCCAACCTAATTCAAGAGTTTTATCAAGAGATTCAAATAAATAGTCAATGTCTTCTTCATTAATTGTTGAAGAAGGTGCAATTTTAAAGACAATTTTTTGATTTGAGCCATAATAAGTGAGTAATCCAAAATTGTCATACAGATAGGAAATTATACTTCCAGTCACCAATTTCTCAATAAATTGATCATCTGATGAAATTGATTTTGGTAAGATCTTGATTGCTTGTTTTACTAAATTTAATTCAGCTTTAAAAACGATTCCATGCAACAGGCCTTTGCCACGAACATCTGAAATTAAATCAGGATATTTTTCTTTTAATTTTTCAGATTTAATTGCAATTTTGTTTCCCAATTTTTTTGCTATTTCTGGATGATTTTCTTCAACAACAGTGTTTATAGCTTCAAGCGCAGTAACAGTTTCTTCACCAAAGCCATAATAAGTAGTGCTATGAAGAGTTGCATCTTTTAAATTTTCGTATGCTTTTTTAAATATTTTTTCTCTTGCAATATAACCAGAGATGCTTGCTTTTCCTCCACCCAGAGTTTTTGCACTAGTAAGTATATCTGGAGTAACATTCTCAAAATTATTTTCTTCTTCTGATTCTCTCATAAAGTTCATTAGAGAACCAGTTTTACCCCAGCCTGTGTAAACTTCATCGTAAATTAATACAATATTGTTTTTGGTACATATATCTCTTAATTCAACTAAAAAATTAGTAGATAGTTCCAATAAACTTGATGCGGAAAAGGGCTCAACTAAAACTGCGAAATACTGTTGAGGATTATCTTCTACTAACTTTTTTAAACTATCAATTGCATTATATTCAAACTGTTCTACATTTTGAATTTGAGGAAAATCAAAATGTAATTCGGGAGATTTTGTAAAACTAGCAGCTCCTAATAGTTTTCCGTGAAAAGATATATTAGAAACTAAAATTGAGTTTCTTTGACCATTGTGATATTTATATGCCATTTTTACAGCACCTTCAACTGCTTCTGAACCAGAATTAGGAAAAAAAGAGTATTTTAAGTCACCCGGCATTAACTCGGCAAAATTATGACTTAATGCAGCCATGTAGGGAGAAAAATAATTTTTATGAACCTCCATACGTTTTTTTTCCTGAAATTTTTTTCTTTGTTCTATTATTCGCGGATGGTTGTGGCCATGCCCTAAAACGCCTATGCCACCAGTAAAATCTATTATCTTTTTACCATTTTTTAAAAATATATAACTGCCCTCGGCATAATCAACTAAGTCATTACCAAAGCCAAAACTTCCTATAAGCTCAACTTGGCTTTTTGAAATATATTTTTTAAATAAGTCATGTACCTGTGAAATATCTAAGTTTTCTGCATCTTCAACAGATAATAAACGTTTCTTACCATCCATACCAAAAGTTTAACTTTATGACTGACTAATGTAATATTTGAAAATCAAAGAATAATTTATATTTTTAATTTTATTACTTCAATTGATGATTTAATTGAAAAATTCAAAATTTTTAAGTATTTGCTTAAGGGGTTTTTCCCTTTCCACGTAACACCAGAATTTTTATTATCATAAATTAAATTAATTTTTTTCCTTGTATATGGAATCTTTCGTTTTATAAAGATAATTGTTGATATTATGTTTGGCGTTAAAATATTTTTTGGTATTAGACTCTTTATTACAAGAAAATCTTCTTTTTTATAAATCCTTAACGGACAATTACCGTCTCTCCATAACTTTCCTGTTTTTAAAAATATAATAAATTCTGCACTCAATGTTATCAATGTTCTAAAGACTCCCTCTTCAAACCTACTTCTTTTACAGATTACGGAATTGTCATTGTCGAAAATGTCATTAAATTCATCATATTCAATTTTCATATCTGAGTCTAAAGTTACAATTGTGTCAGCTTCGTCTATGTAATCTTTAGTCAACTCAAATAATTTCAATAGAGATTTTCCATGTCCAAGGTTTTGTGAATTTTGATAGATAATTAAATTATCATCCATATTTTTAGATTTAAATTCTTGTATAATTTTGAAGCTGTTGTCAGTTGAACAATCGTCTAGAAATAGGATTTTAAAAGCAAGGTTTCTATTTAAAGATATTTTTTTTATTAAGTCTGATAAAGTTTTTAAATTTTTTTCTTCATTAAAAAAAGGAATTAAAAATATAATATTTTTCATTTATTCTTGTTGATCCTTGATGTCATTTTCCTATATTTAATAATCTCTTTGAATGAGGGAAACGAGTGATAAGATCCATTTTCTTTGTCGTTAGGCTTTAAGTCAATATTGTTTTTAAATACCTCATTTAGAGCAGCAATTGTCAAGTCCGGGATCAAACTAAAAGTTTTTTCATACAAAGTTAGCATATCATCAGATTCTTCTATCTCTACTTTTTTCTGAATCAGTATCTTTCCATCATCATAATTTTCATTCATAATATGTATAGTCACACCAACAAATTTTTCTTTATTTATAAATGCATGAAATATTGGAAATACTCCTCTATATTTTGGTAAATAACCCAGATGTATATTTATTGGAAATTTTGAGGCAAGATTGAGTAGATTTGATTTAATTTTCTGCGGACAGTTAAAAGAAATTAAAATATCAATGTCTTTGTCTGATATAAAATTTTCTACTTCGAGACTATTTATATCATTAGTTTTCATTGTTTTTATTTTATGATTCTTAAGGAGGTTATTTATTTGACCTCCATTAAAACTGTTTCTTAAAACTAAAACAACTGTCCAAACAAATTTTTTTAATCTGTATATAAAAAATGTTTTGATTACTCTGTTTAAATTTATGAAGTCTGTGTGTAGTATTACAAATTCTACTTCATAAGCTTTTATCATTTTCAATATAAACTCTTTTGAATAAAAAGGCTCATCAATCATTATGATGCCAATTTTAAAATTTTCCATAAAGACAATTTTAGATACAGAACTAAAATATCATTCAAACTATAAATTTCAAACGAATACTAATTCAACTAATTATTAATTTCGTAAATACAATACTTTTCTTCGCATTTAATAATCTCAAAATTATTTAAAATATATGAATAAAGATAATTGCCATGACTTTCCTGATAGGTTATATCTATAACAGCATATTGTGGATTTTCATTCATTAAATCATTGAAAAAAACATTTTCAAATTCTTGATTAGAAATTAATCCATCCCAGTTGAAATCTTCTCCCCAATTTGAATCACGTTTGTGCCAATATAATTGCCATACTCTTGTTGAGGGTAAGAAGTTGTAATTATCCATTACAGTTTTCCAGTCAGTTCCATCAATAAAAAACAAAGCAAGATTAGGTTTTTCTTCATAAATTAGAGAGTCCTCTTCAAACAAAATTATTTCTTGAAAATTTTCAAAAATGTTATTACTTTTTATATTTGTTATTTCAAGTGAATTAATGATTGAAATTGATGCGATATTTAATGGAACAAAAATAATTAAAATGTAAATTAAATTTTGAAAAATAGTATTTTCTTTTCCTAATTTTATAAAATCAATAACCCATTTGATTAAGTAAAAACCAAGAAGATTAAGTGAAATTATTATTAATTGATCGTACTGAACAAATCTTGGACCAGTTAAAATGAGATGTGCTAAAGACAAAACTCCCCAAAGATAAATTATCAAAAATGATTTACTAAACTTCCTATATAAGCGTTTAACTAAAAAAGTAGAGAAAATAAATATTAAAAAAAGGTAAGTATTATTCTCTACTACTTTTTCAAATGGAAAGTATGTACCAACTCCTCGAAGCATAAAATTATATTTAATAGACAAGTTAAAGAAATCAATTAATTGTGATGTTGAATATAGGTATAAGAGATAAAGTAAATTGACTCCAAAGAAAGAAGATATGATTTTTTTTAGTTTTTTTTGTTTGTTTTTATTTACATAAATTATATAAATAAACAAGGTGGAAGCTGTTAATGCGTATGAAGATAAGCAGATTACCGCGAGTGCTAAGAATACTGTAGCAGGAATAAAACTTCCCTTTAAAATATTGTAAATTGAAAAAAAGATTAATGCAGATCCTATAAATCTTGTATCAAACACGGGGTAGCCCTCACCGGGAGAAAACAATAAATTTAGAAATATTAAAGTTGAAACTAGGAAAGGAAGTAAGGTATTCTCACGGTCTTCTTTTAAAAGAAGTTTGTAGCAATAATATGAAATAACATAACTAGTTACTATAAACACTATCGAATAGTTAACCCACAAGTTATTTGATACTTTAAAAATTTTATATATTCCAAAATAGACCCAGTAAATAAAGGACCCTTTATGGTCCCATGAAGCTTGATATTCAAATAAATCTAGCTCGTCCATTCTTAAAGCAGTCACAACCCACGCAACACTATCTTGGTTTATTTCAAGAAAATCTTCATATGAATTTATAACTTTTATGAGCAATGTTATAAAAGTTAAATATTTTATTATTTTTGGGTTAATGCTGAATATTTTTATGTCAAATATTGTTACTGCCATTAATAAAAAGAAGAATAAAGTAATTAATGTTGAAAAATTAAAACCAATTGAAAAAATAGAATTCCTGATAATATTTAAAATTAAAGTCATCTTTTCATTCTCACCCAATTGTCTGGAAGATTAAGGTCTCTTCTTTTATTTTTGAACCATGGGTCAGCAACTATAACCTTAGAATTTTTGTTTTCACTTAATACAGCAGCTATTAATGGAAAAGTGCTATTTCCTATAATGAAATTTTCGTTCTTTGATATTACTCCTATAAATCCACACATAGATTTTTATCCTTTTTCACATGATTTATATACTAATCTAAATTGATTATTCCAATAGAAGCTGTATTTTCCAAAAATAAGAATAGTTGATTATTTTTAAATTTTAAGTCTCTAATTCTCTCAAAAACTTCTACTCTGACTAAATTAATTAATTCTTTTTGGTCGCTTAATTCAAAAAAGTAAATAGCTTTATCCTTCATTGAACTTAATACATATTTGTTAGGACTAATTTTTACAATTTCAGAAATACCTATTGATGGAACAAAAGACTTCAGTGGTTCTTTGAAGCCATATTCACTGTGTGAGTTATGCAATGGATATTTTTCATAAATTATATTGTTTTCTTCATTTCTACCACCATAATGCTCACCAGCAGATGAAATTGGCCAACCATAATTTGGAATTTCATTTTGACTTAAGCTATCAATATTTATTAAATTTATTTCATCGCCGCCTTGAGGACCATGTTCAGTTTCTAAAATAAAATTGTTATTTTTATCAAAATATAAACCTTGAGGGTTTCTATGACCCATAGAAATTATTTTATAATCACCATTACTTATATTTATTCTAATTATTTTTCCGTTAATACTTTCTTTTTCTTGAGCAAGATATCTGCTTCTGTATTCACCTGTCGAAAATAGAATGAAATTATCATCTAGTGGAAATATTCTTCCACCTGATTGAGAAGCATTAAATTGCTTATCAAGGTTGTCAGTTGAATGAACACATTCTTTTGGTGAAAAAAGTCTTTTAAATTGAATATTTTCATAATCCATATCTCCATACAAAATGCTCGTATTCCAACAATCTTCTTTAATTTCTTCTGTATAAGATATGAAAACTAGGTTATTAAAAATTAATATATCCTTTAACGAAAACCAATTCTTTTTTTGATATTGTTTTAAACCTATAAATTCATTAATGTTATTTTTTATTTGCTTAAAGCTATCTTTATCATCATTTAATTCTTTTTTAAATGCAAGGACACCACGAGAAGATAAGACAATAATATTATCTTCATGAAAATCTATATATCCACTTCCAGGATATTGCAAATTAATTCCATGATAAAATCCTGAAAGTAATTCAAATTTTTTCATAATTAAATTATCGGATAAATTAATTACAGTTTCACTTATTTCAATATCGCTAGCAATTTCTTTTCTATATAATTCTAAACTTAGTGCAAGAGGTCCAAATGAATCTTGGAATTCTTCTTGTTGGCGAATTTTTTGGTCTTTCAAATAAATTGTCTGCTCTTGTTCTAGGATTGTCTGCTCTTGCTCTGAAATTATATTTGTAAAATATAAAATACCTAAAATTAGGACAATTGTTATGAATAGCAAGACTAATATTTTTGCATTTTTTTTCATTTAGATTTTTATCCTTTTTACAATTTTAATAATTTTTTTAAATGTTCTTTAATTTTTTCACTTTTCATATGATAAATAATTTTGTCTATGATAGTAATTTTTCTGTAAAAGTATATTGGAGAATTTATTCTTTTTTTATAATTTAAATAAAACAATAATTTTTTAAAAATATTATATTTTCTTTGCCTAACTGTCAAAAATGGATATTGAAACTGAGTCATATCAAATTGACTAAAATTTTGCTCTTGATCAAGTATCGTTTCAACTCCGTTTAATTTACTGAGAACACTTAAAATGCTTTGGTCACTTCTATTTTCTATAAACCCATTAATTTGATCAATTTTATCGTATTCAAGTGTTATTATTTTTGGATCATGATTAATAATATCTAAAAAACCATTAACAATATTTAATGAAACTTCATTTTTTTTCATAAACAGTGTGTTTGCAGAAAGCTGATCAGAATTAGCTATTTTTGAATTTTTATCCACTTTAAAGTAGTCAAGTATTTGTTTGCTTGTCCATTCATATTCCTTAAACGCTGGAAGTTGAAAGCGTAAATTACCACTTTTTGAGGACTCTAAAAGCTCAAAGTAATAATGAAGCCTGTCTATTCCGAGTGGGTTAAAACTAGATCCCGCACTGGAATAAGTAATTGAGTCGCCAAAGTTAATTTTTGAAAGCAATTGATTAAGAACATCTACTTTCCATATCCAAAATCCATATCCTCTTTTAATTTTAAGAATTTCAGAAAATTTACTTTTAAAATCTGGGGTGAGGTCTTCAGGACCCATTTCAATAGCTTCATCATAAAATCCAGAATTTTTTACTAAATTTACTATGTGTTTTCTTTGTAACTTGAAATCCTTTGATCCAAAAGTTACAAAATATTTTTTACTCATAAGAAAATTATAATTTTTCATATAAGCATTAAACTTAATTAGTGAATAAAAAAGATAATATTTCTGAACTAATTACTAACTATGCTAATTTAACTAAAGCTAGCGATAATTTCCTTCCAGTAGTAACAAAAATACCTGTGACTGGAAAAGTTTTAGATGAAGAAGACATACATAATGCAATAGATGCTTGTTTAGATGCTTGGTTAACATCTGGTGATTATCAAGATAAATTTGAAAAAGCTATTTCAAATTATTTAAATTTAAGACATACATTGATGGTGAATAGTGGTTCTTCCGCTAATCTTTTAGCTTTGACAGGTTTAAAAATATTTAATAACTTACAGGGTGGAGATGAGGTAATTACATGTTCTGTTGGTTTTCCAACTACCATAAACCCAATAATACAAAATGGACTAGTCCCTGTCTTAATTGATGTGGACTTAAAGACTTTAAATATATTGCCAGATTTAATAGAAAAATCTATTACTAATAAAACAAAAGGCATAGTGATAGCCCATACTTTGGGGAATCCTTTTCAACTTGATGATATTAAAAAAATATGCGAAACATATAATTTATTTTTAATGGAGGATAATTGTGATGCCTTCTCTTCAAAGTATGGAGATGATTTCACAGGTACTTTTGGAGATGTTTCTACCTTATCTTTTTACCCCGCACACCATATAACAACAGGTGAGGGAGGGGCAGTTTGTACTAGTAATACAAAATTGAAAAAAATATTAGAATCTTTAAGAGATTGGGGTAGAGATTGTTACTGCCCACCCGGAAAAGATAACACTTGTAAAAAAAGGTTTGATTGGCAGCTAGGAGGTTTGCCACATGGTTATGATCATAAATATATCTATTCAAATATTGGTTACAACTTAAAAGCTACCGACATGCAAGCGGCTATAGGATTAAGCCAAATTCAAAAATTAGACCAATTTAGAGAAAAAAGAATTCAGAATTATAATTACCTTTTTGAAAATTTTTCAGAAATTGAAAGTTTTAATTTAGCAAAATCTTACGATAAATCTTCTCCAAGCTGGTTTGGTTTTCCAATTACTATTAATAAAAAAGCAAAATATTCTCGTCTAGAATTAATAAAATTTTATGAAGAAAAAAATATTGGCACAAGATTATTATTTGGTGGAAATATTTCGCTTCAACCCGCCTATGAAGGTATCAAATTTAAAATTCCACACAAACTTAACAATTCAGATATAGTTATGAATAATTCATTTTGGCTTGGAGTTTATCCTGGCTTAAGCACTGAAATGTTAGATTTTGTCATAAAGTCTACAAAAGAATTTATATCTCAGCATTAAAGTGATTTGATAATTCTTTCTGATAATTAATCGGCAAAAGACATAATTGTAAATTTGACTTCATAATTTTGTTACTTGTCTTACCTTTGAATATTATTTTTGGTTTACTTTGGATGGTTGATAAAAAGATATCAACGTAATCCTTTAGTGAAATTCCATTGCCAAAAAAATTGAATTTCGAATATTTATCAAAATTAAAATTACGATCTAAATTATTAAGAAAATTTATAAATTTTTTAATATGAATTGGAAATATTAAGGTTTTACTATTTGAATTAAGAATAATTTCATCTGTATTTTGATTTTTAATTAAATATTTATCAATTTTTTCTCTTGAGTCATTCTCTCCGTACAAATCGCCCATAAATATCCTCATATATTTATAGTTGAATTTAGAAGAGAAAGTATAAAAAATTAGATTATTTATTTTTTTAAAAATAACATACATGTTCAATTGTTTGTTTAGTAAAAAATGCCAATACGTATCTAAGAAAACCACTTTATCAATTTTAAAATAAAACAATAATTTTAAAGGAATGAGGACTGAAACATAAAAATTATTAATTACTGAATATTGCTTGGAAGATGATCCAGCAAAATGAAAAAAATAATCAAATTTGATATCTTTGTTAATTTTATGCATTTGAGAAATTACAAATTTATTACTATTTTCTAAATTTATTTGCGATTTTGAATTTTTATTAATTAAACAATAAAAATTTGCATTTAAATTTTTCAACACTTCTTCACCTACATAGGAAGAAGATCCAGAAATTAAAATGTTCATTATAAGTTAAAGTAACTTGCTATCTGTCTTTTTGCTGTTTCAAAAACATCATTAGGTTCATTTTTTTCAATTTCAGCAACAAGTCTGGCTAAATTTTTAATGTCTATTTCTGAACTCCAATTTAAAATATTTTTAGCTTTTGTTGAGTCTATTTTTAATACACTAGTTTCTATTAAATCAGATTTCTCAGAAGTTACAGACTTGACTTTTCTATTAAGCTCATCGTCAAATTCACCTAGTAACTCAGACACTGTAGTTTGCTTTGTGTCGGATGATAGATTAAATATTTCAGATTTTCTATTTTCATAACAATATTCACTACTCAATAGGTAGCCATTTAGTGAATCAAATACATGTATCCATGGTCTTACTGAATTAGGATTACGTAAAATTAATTCTTTTTTCTCTTTAAAAGAGTCAAAATAATCAGTAAGTATTCTATCCTCAGCCCTATCCCAAGCACCAAGAACATTGCCAGAACGAATTATATTTATGTTTTTATTTGAAGATAATTTGTTTACAGAGAAGAGTTCAATTAAATTTTCTTTCATATATTTACTAAAACTGTAAAATTCATTAAAACCAAGCATGTCTTCTTCTTTATTATTCTCAGAAGGGTTTCTATAAACCTTATCAGTAGTTGAGATTGTTAAAAGTTTTGCTGTAATTGAACTATTAAAGAAATCTAATATCTTGTAAGTACCCAAAACATTGGTTGTCATAGTTTCTTCTGGAAATTTATATGCAACAGAAACAAGGCTTTGAGCGGCAAAATGAAAAATTATTTCTATTTCAGATTTTTCTAATTCTTTTTTGATAGATGTCGATTTTTCAACATTTAAATCAATAAAGTATTCTTTTTTAAAAATATTTTTGTCTTCAATAAATTGGTAAAAGTTATCATTTTTTTTATTTGAAAGTCCGTAAACTTCAGAACCTAATAAATAAAGGATTAAACTTAACCAACTTCCCTTAAACCCCGAATGACCAGTAACAAGGACTTTTTTATTTTTCCAAAAATTTTTATTCGCTCTATTTGCCATTTTTTAAATATTTTTCTAGAACTTCAAGATCTCTGATTGTGTCAACGGGTTGCCAAAAACCAGTGTGTTTATATGCAGATAAATTTGATGTCTTTGCTAAATGTTCAAGAGGTTCTTTTTCAAAAAGGGTCATTTTATTTTTAATTAATTCTTTAATTTCCCTTCTTATGACAAAAAATCCTCCGTTAATCCAAGTATCTTTGTTATCGACTTTTTCGTTGAATTCAATAACATCGTTTTCAAATAGCTTTAAACTACCAAATCTAGCTTGTGGTTGAACAGCTGTTACAGTTGCGAGTTTTTTTGATTTATTAAAAAAAGAAAATAGATTATTTATATTTATATCAGAAATTCCATCACCGTATGTCAAGAAAAATTCTGTATCTTCAAAATAATTTAAAGCAACTTTTATCCTTCCGCCTGTCATGCTTTCTTGACCTGTATCAAGTACTAGTACTTTTGATAAAGTTTCCAGTTGAAACAAATTTTCATTTTTTGATATTTTTTTAGAATTAGATTCAAGATAATTAATTAATTTTTCCTGTTTATATCCTCCCAATAAAACAAAAAAATCTACACCATATTTTTCGTAATTCTTAATTATATGGATAAAAAGTGGGCTTCCATTTGCTTCAATTAAAGGCTTGGGAATATTTTCAGTGTATTCTTTAATTCTTGTTCCCTTACCTCCTGCAAGGATTAAAGTTTTTAACATAAAGCAAGTATAACAATTAGGGGATAATTTAATATGCAAGTAATTACTAAACCAATATTTTCAGAGTGATATTATTTATTAATGCATGATATTTATCAAATAGAAAATAAAAAGAATGATTAAATTATGAAAACTTTAGATTTTTTTAATAAATTAAAAATTCTCACAACAAATCATACACTTAAAAGATATGGTAATGATTCAGACGGAGGTTACGTTGCACCCAAAGAGATTATTCACAATTTAGATTATTTAATAAGTATTGGTGTAGAAGACAACATAAGTTTTGAATTAGACCTTATGGGGCAAAATAAAAATTTACAAACTATATTAGTTGATGGTACGATTGAAAACTTTATTCCACCTGAAAATGTAAGATTAATCAATAAAAACCTTTCATTAAAAAACGATAATGAATATATAACACTTGAAGAAATATTAAAAGATATAGATAGCGAGAACATTGCCCTGCAGATAGATATAGAGTTCAATGAATGGGAGATTTTTGATAACTTATCTACTGAAATATTAAAAAAATTTAAATTAATTATTATTGAATTACATTTTGTATTTATCGATGAAAAAAAACTCTTAAAAAGTCAAAAATTGACACCTTATTTCAAAGGGTTCTATAACGACACATATACAAAGATAAATAAAATGATATTAAAAAAATATGATAATGTTCTAATTAAGTTTCTTAGTAATTTTTCAATTATTCATTTACATGCGAACAATTCACTTAAATTAATAAATTATGACGGGATAACCTTCCCCCCTTTATTAGAAGTAACATTCTTAAACAATACTGAAATTAAGAAAAGTAATTTATATTCTGGAGAACTGCCTATAAATAATTTAGACTTACCAAATAAAAAAGATAGGGAAGATCTATTTAACTTTTATCCTTTTGGAGTAAACGTATGAGCAACGCAGTGGTAATTGCTGGAATAAATAGCGCAATAGGCATTTCAATAGCATCTGAATTTTTAAATAGAAATGTTCAAGTCATTGGATTAACACGAAAAAATGAAAATAATTACTTTGAAAATAGTCTTTACACTCAAATAAATAAATTTAATTATTCAGATCTCTCTGATTTACTAAATCTTGAGTTTAATATGTTTATTAACTGTATTGGAAAATATTCTGATCTTACTTTTAAAGACTTAAATAAAAAAGAAATTGTTGAAATGTATCAAAGTAATCTGATATTGCCTTCGGTAATAATTTTAGAGGTATTCAACAAGTTTTTAAATCAAGATAATGGATATATAGTTAATATAAATTCTGTTGCTGCATTAAGTTCAAATCCTGATAATGAAATAATCTACTCTTCAAGTAAAGCCGGCTTAAAAACCTTAATTGAATCATTGCAAACTGAAGTAGCAAACCACAAGTCCAATGTAAGAATAGTAGATGTATTTTCTGGAGCTTTTAAATCAAATATTACAAAAAAAAGAAATGACTATTCCAAATTAATAGATCCAAATGAAATAGGTGCATTATTAGTTAGTCAAATCCTGAATAGAAATTCATTTATTCAGGATAAAATTTATATTAAAAGAGATATTTATTAATAAATTAGCTTGTTAATATATGTTCTTATGAATGACTACGATATTAATTCATTAATTGATACAAAATTATCTAAGAGGTCTAAAGATATAAGGCTTGAGTCTATTAAAATTTCTAAAGCAAATGGAGGGTATCATTATGGAGGTTCATTTTCATCAGCTGAGATATTGATAACTTTGTATGACAAGATTTTAACAGACGAAGACAAATTCATTTTAAGTAAAGGGCATGCTTGCTGGGTATATTATGTTTTACTTCAAGAAAGAGGATTTAATCCAGTACTAGAGGGGCATCCTCACTTAGATTTACAAAATGGTGTTCATTGGACTACAGGAAGTGAGGGTCACGGATTTCCTGCGGGTATTGGAATTGCATTTGCAATGAAACAAATGAAAAAAAAGGGAAAAGTTTATGTTTTAATGGGGGATGGCGAGTGTCAAGAAGGCACAACATGGGAATCATTACTACTAGCTTCCCATTTAGAACTAGACAATTTAGTAATAATTGTGGATTACAACAAAATACAAGGTTCAGGATATGTAAAAGATATTTTGCCTATGGAGTCAATTTTATCAGTAGTAAATTCTTTAAATTGGGAAATGATGGAAGTTAATGGACATGACCTAAGGTCTATTGAAAATACGATAAAAAATATGAGTAAAGATAAAACTCCCAAATTTATTTTTGCACATACAGTAAAAGGAAAAGGTGTTTCTTACATGGAAAATGCACCAGAATGGCATGCAAAATGGCCTGATCCTGAACATGAAAAGATTGCAATAGATGAGTTAAGCAAATGAGAAGAGCATTTGGAAAAACAATTGTTAGCCTTGCAGATAAAGACCCAAATATTTTTTTAATTTCAGGTGATGTAGAACAAGAAATGGATGAGTATAAAGCAAAATACCCTGATAGATACTTGAATGTAGGCTTGTGTGAACAGTCAATGATAAGTATGGCTGCTGGAATGGCTCTTGAAGGATTAAGACCAGTTGTATATTCAATCACACCTTTTCTTATTGAGAGACCTTTCGAACAAATAAAAATTGATATCGACGAAAACAATCTTCCTGTAATGCTTGTAGGTCAAGCAGATTACCCAACACATGGACCAACCCACAGGCCTCTTAACCCTGAGATACTAGTAAGCATGCTAAAAAATACTATGGGCTATTTTCCTAGAAATTTAATGGAAGCAGAAAAAGCTATGCTCGATGCCTATTTAATGAGAACACCATCCATAATTTCATTAAAAAAAGATGGTTTACCTTTTTTATAAAAAGTTAATTTTATTTTCTAAATTTCCAATTGTTGCAACACCTCTTTGCTGAACAATCTCAATTGCAGCATTTTGAGCTTTGATAATTGAATCGTTTACATTGTCATTATTTAGAATTGAGTCAACGAAAACAGCTAAGAACGTGTCGCCTGCACCTGAAAGGTCTCTTGTTACTACTGTTTTGTTAATTTTAAAATGATCATTATTAAAGAAACACCCATTTGCTCCGTCAGTGATTATAGTTTTTGAAATTAAGGAGCTAGAGCGAAAAAAATCTTCTGAACGAAGAAATTCTTTCATATTAATTTTGATGTAATCAATATCTTTAGCCCAATCACCAATTAATTTATTAGATTGTAAAAATACTAATTTATGTTTACTAGAAATCTTTTTAATATCTTTTTCTGAAATAAAACCTTTGTCATGATCTGTCAAAACAACTGTGTCATAAGAGTCAAATACTATTGAATTATTTTCTTTGTAAGAATCTTTTTCTAAAACAATGTCATTTTCATCTACTCTTAGATGCATGTGATTACTTTCAGTATCTACATACCTAGTTTTTATTATTTTATTTTTGTTGCAAATTAGATCTACTTTATGACCTAGCGAAGATAAATTAGCTGCAACATTTCCAGACATACCATAGTTTTCGATAGTTTCTGAGGGGTTAAATATCGGCACAGGAGCTTCGGGATTAATTCTATTAGAGCTTCCGTAAACAAATTTATCAATACAAAAATCACCTATTACAAGAATTTTCTTACTCAAATACAATCACCCCCCTCCCAAAAAACTCTTTACTATTTTCCATTAAATTAAAAACATGATTAATTTCTTCTAAATTGTAATAGTTATAAATCAAATTTTCTAATTTTATATTTTTGTTGGAGTAAAGATCGATATATTCTTGAATTTCAATATCAGGATTTATGTCACCTCCAGAAGTGTCAAGTAGTGTTTTGTTGTTAAAATTTTCAACAAAATTCTCAAATACTAAATTTTCATTATTCTTAGGTTGCCCAACTAGTACAGCAGTTCCGCCAGGCTCTAAAAGCTCATAAGAATTTTTAATAAGCCCAATATTACCTGTAGTTTCAATATTATATTTTGGATATTGACCCAAGATATTAATAATCTCATCCCTGATGTTTGGAGTGTTTTTTGTATTGATTAAATGATTAGCTCCAAACTCTTTGGCTTTGTTTAGCTTAACATCAGATTGATCAACAGCTATTATATTTTTTGGTTGTTTCAAAAAAGCTGCGATTACAATATTTAGTCCAACTCCACCAACACCGTAAATTAATATGGAATCATTTTTACTTAAATTAATTTCATTATTTATGACCCCCATACCGGTAGTAATTGCACAACCAAACAAACTTAAATATGAAAAATCCAAATCAGTATTAACTTTTGTTATCCTATTTTCGGACACAACAGAAAATTCACTGAAAGTTGTAATTAATCCAGATCCAACAGTTCCATGTTTTGATTGATATTTTGGGAATTCAGAGTCAACACCACTACTTTTACGCCAGTGCATAATCACTTTATCACCAGGCTTTACTTTTTCAACACCAGGACCAATTTTTTCTACTATACCGCTCCCTTCATGTCCCATTAAGCACGGCAAAAACTCTTCTTTTATTTTTATACCTTTTTTTTGATTTAACTGAGCACCACAAACTCCAGCCGCTTTTATTTTTACAAGAACCTGGTTTTTTGATAATTCAGGTATATTTAAATCAAAAATTTCGAGATTAGAATTTAACGAGGTTAGTACAGCAGCTTTCATCTTAAGTAATTAACATAACTTTCTATACCTTTTTCCAGAGTAAATTGTGGAGACCAGTTCAACATAAATTTATTTTTATCAGCTTGAGTAAAAAATTGATAACCATCTGGAATACTACTCTCACTCTTATAGGTATATTCTATATTTAGCAAATTTAATACTTCTTCAAATTTTCTGGCTTTTCCAGTACCAACATCATAAACCCCTTTGTCAACTTCATAAAATACAGGATGTAATGTTGCTGAAACAACATCATCTATATAAACAAAATCTCTTTCAGGTTCTTTTGGAAATAATTCAAACTCATTTTTTAGCCAAGCTTGATATGCAACTGAACTCATTTCTTGTTTTTTTTCTTCACCTGGACCATACACATTAAAATATCTAAGAGCTACAAAATCTTCATTATTTTGCAATCCGTACTGTTCTGCAGAAAATTTGGACCATGCATATAAATTACTTGGATATCCATCAACACCAACACAAGCCGCTGAAGAAGAGTAGACAACACAAACATTATATTTTTTTGCTAAATCAAAAATAATTTTGCTTGTATAAAAATTTAAAAACATAACTTTTTCTACATCAGTATTTAATGTGTTTGAATCTGCACCAACATGCAGTATATGATTTGCAGTTTTTACTAAATCTTCTAATTTTTCTTTCCAATCAGAAATTTGATAAAATTCACTTTCGATAGATATTGTATTTAGAGAAGTATCTTTTTTTAAAGTTTTTAGTATATTATTTCCAATAAATCCATCAGCACCAGTTAATATAATATTTTTCATTTTTTTTACAATTGTAATATTTTTTATGTTTTAATATCATGAGTTCAGAATGTATATTAAAGATAAAAAATTTGTTGAAGATTATTTAAACGAAAGTCTTAAAATAGCAAAACACCAATTAAGCTACAACAAAAAAATAATAACAGTTGCTAAAAATATATATGAAAAAATACAAAGTGGTGGAAGTATATTAATTTGCGGAAATGGAGGTTCTGCTTCAGATTCTCAACATATTGCTGCAGAATTTGTAAATAGATTTAAGCATGACAGAGAACCTATAGCATCTGTTGCACTTACTACAGACAGTTCAATTATTACATCAATAGCTAATGATTACAGTTTTGATTTGATATTTTCAAAGCAAATTGATGCAATAGGAAAAAATAATGATGTCCTCATAGCAATATCTACATCTGGAAGAAGTAAAAATATTTTAGAAGCTTTAAAAGCTGCAAAGCAAAAAAACATTTACACTCTCAGCATGGTAGGTGAAAGTACTGGTGATGTTAAAGAATTTTCTGATGATATTTTTTCCATACCATCTAAAGAAACAGGTGTTGTTCAGCAATCCCATATTACAATTCTCCAAGTTATTGCAGGTTTAATTGAGTTTTGGAGTTTAGAAGAAAACCAAAATCAAAGTAAATGATTCTAGACGACATAGATCATTTAAAGGAAACTGTTCAATATCTAAAAAAAAATAAATTGACTATAGGCTGTATAACTGGAAGCTTCGACTTATTACATGAGGGCCATAAGTATGCAATAGAACATTGTAAATCTAAAGTTGATAAACTGTTCGTATTATTAAATTCTGATGATTCAATTAAAAAATATAAGGGTCCTAATAGGCCAGTAGAAAATCAGGAAATTAGAATTGATAAAATAAATTCCTATGATAAAGATTGTTACTACTTTATATTTGATAATTTAATTCCAAACAAATTTCTAGAAATTATTCAACCAAATATATATTTTTTATCTGAAGAGTGGTCCACTTCTCCAGTAGAATCCTTAGTTTTAGACAAGACAAAAACTAAAATTACATCCCACCCATTTTTACCAGGATTCTCAACTACAAATAAAGTCCCGAAAGAAAATATTTCTTTAGGTGCAATATTTTTGGATAGAGATGGAACTATTAATGAAGATCTAGGATACATTTCAGAGGAAAAGGATTTATTTATAAGTAATGAAAATAAAATAGGATTACAAAATCTGGCAAAGTTAGAATTTAAAATATTCATTATTACAAATCAAAGCGGTGTCAGTAAAAATTATTTTTCAGAAGCAACGCTTTTAAAATTAAATAAATTTCTATTAAATGAAATTCATGGGTTTGGAGGAAGAATTGATGATGTTTATTATGATACATCTAGTTCAGATAATCCATCTATAAATAGAAAACCAAATATTGGAATGGTAGAGAAAGCAGTAAAAGAATATAAAGTTGCTTTGTCAAAATCATGGAT
>MDTE01032622.1_pt1 | contig 36949 bp, 33 predicted proteins | sample 811231 | NCBI WGS metagenome assembly MDTE01 (sample SAMN05326651, study PRJNA326480) | marine metagenome | isolation source: seawater | place: Indian Ocean: Red Sea | collected 2010 | reverse complement strand
CAGTACCACGAGGAAGAAGATTACTCGGTCGTAGTTCCCAAGGAACTGTTGCGCCAAGCCGAACGCACTCGCATGATGTTCAACGTATTACTGGTTGTCATTGCGGGGATCTCGTTGTTCGTTGGTGGCATCGGTATCATGAATATTATGTTGGCGACGGTGACCGAACGTACTCGTGAAATTGGGATTCGACGCGCGCTCGGGGCAACACGGACGCGGATTATAGAGCAGTTCCTGGTGGAGACCGTGGTGTTGACGGCCGGTGGTGGACTGCTGGGTGTGGGATTTGGTTTGATGTGTGGGCCGATCTTTAGCGGGCTGAGAGATTTGGTCAGTAGCTTCTCTGCAGATTTGCTACCACCGATTGTCAACGCGCTTGAACCTCGGATTGCTCCCTGGTCGGTTGGTTTGTCGCTCGGCATTTCCCTGGTTGTGGGATTGATTTCCGGACTCTATCCGGCTTTCCAGGCCGCCTACCTGGATCCGATTGAAGCGTTGCGGCACGAATAGTGCTCCGCTCGAACTTCTTGGGATACTGCGACAATCTGACGACAATCACTTCGGGATTCTTTCTCGATGACCGCTGCACTTCATTAGAGAGACAGGTTGTCGAGTACTCGATTTCTGCAGTGAGGGCGCCTTGCCTGTGAGCGATCGCTTGAGCAACAAGTTGCCGATGTGCAGCGACCTGCTTCTCTGGGACACACACTCAGATCAGCGGCAAGCAGAAGGTGGTGGCATGGCACTTTGTTTCGTGCAAAAGTGTGGGTAGGCTGCGAAGTCACGACGCCGGATAGTTCTTCTATGACAGAGGGGCGACGGCTATCCAAAAACGGAAAATGCGGCAGCTCGATGGCGTGTTCCTGGCGTATGATAGGAGCAGGTCAATAGACTGGCAGAAGACACCGCAGGAGGGACTTCACGTGAGCTGCCCTGAGAGGCGGGCTGTCGTGATTGAAAGCGAGTGCTCGGTCACCAATTTACCCTTAAGGGTCGCCGGCTATGGAAATGAAAGAAAATAAAGGCATTATTCTTGCAGGTGGTGCTGGAACTCGGCTTTATCCGATCACGCGCGCTGTCAGCAAGCAGCTCTTGCCAATTTATGACAAGCCCATGATCTATTATCCGTTGTCGGTGTTGATGCTCGCAGGGATCCGCGAGATCCTGATCATTTCAACACCTGATGATATTGGAGGCTTTGAACGTTTGTTGGGTGACGGCAATGTTTTGGGATTGTCGATCAGTTACGCAGTGCAGCCTGAACCACGTGGTTTGGCGGACGCCTTTCTGGTTGGTCGCGAGTTTGTCGCGGACAGTCCCGTGAGCCTGATTCTGGGCGACAATATTTTCTACGGACACGGTCTGCAGAATTATCTGCAAGAGGCAGCTGCTCAACCGGATGGTGCCACCGTGTTCAGTTATGAAGTCGCAGATCCCGCAAGGTTTGGTGTTGTTGAACTGGATTCCAACGGGCGGCCTGTACGGATCGTTGAAAAACCGCAAGATCCACCTTCCAATTTGGCTGTTACCGGGTTGTATTTTTATGACAACGACGTGGTCGAAATTGCGGAAGGACTTCAGCCTTCCCCACGCGGTGAGTTGGAAATCACGGCTGTGAATGAGGTCTATTTGCAACGGGGCAAACTCAAGGTCAAGCGGCTGTCGCGGGGATTTGCCTGGCTGGACACGGGAACAGAAGCGGCGTTGATTGACGCAGGTAATTTCGTCAAGACCGTCGAAGATCGACAGGGACTGAAAATTGCCTGCATCGAGGAAATCGCGTTTCGCCAGGGATTTATCGACCGCGGGCAATTACAGGAATTGGCCGATCGGTTGAACAATCCGTACGGTGCGTATCTTGCTCGATTACTGGGGTAGAGTCAGGATCCCAGGGTTGTCCGTTCCCTCGTTCTTGTTGACGATCGTTCCTGTTGATTGTTTGTGGCGCAGAGAATTGGATTGTCACAGGAAAGGCCCAGGCAGAAGCCGGCGTCTTCATGCTTTTTGTGTTACCACAGGATTGCGTCGTTTCGGATAACACGTGCGGCAAATGACGCATGTGGTGCCATCGCAACCGCGGGCTGTGCAGTGTTCGCGACCGTAGTAGATAAATTGCAAGTGGAGTCGGTTCCAGGAATCTTGTGGGAACAATTTCTTCAAGTCATTTTCTGTTCTTGTGACGTTCTTGCCATTGGTAAGTCCCCAGCGTTGTGCCAGTCGATGAATGTGCGTGTCGACCGGAAACGCCGGTTTTCCGAAAGCCTGGGCCATTACCACACTGGCTGTTTTGTGGCCGACTCCCGGCAGGGTTTCCAGATCTTCGAATGTTTCTGGAACACGTCCGTCGTATTGATCGACCAGAATGCGCGACAATTCACGGATCGCTTTTGCTTTTTGCTGCGCCAGCCCACATGTCTTGATGCACTTTTTGATTTGTGCGACGCGTAAACAGGCCATTTCCGCAGGGCAGTCCGCTTGTGCAAAGAGAAGAGGGGTAACTTCGTTAACACGTTTGTCGGTGCATTGCGCGCTCAATACCACAGCGACCAGTAAGGTGTATGGATCGCGGTGGTCCAGTGGAACTGCAATGTTCGGATAAAGCTCTTGTAGTTTGGCTGAGATGTAACAGGCTCTCTCGTGTTTTTTCATCGTTATGGTCAATCTGCGGTTCTAGTGTTACACCGGTGAAGAGGTGTCCAGACGGTTTAGATCACAGCGTGCGTCAACCAGTAATCTGGACTCTCATTGTACTGCGTGACAAGATGCGCAGGAGATACAGGTGAATGGACAGTAGTTCGTCAAAGTAAACGGTCAGTGTCCGGTAGCGATCCGGCATTCAGTAATCTATATATGCTTGCCATCTTGGCCGAGGTATACTGCGCTTAGTCATGTGGATGTGTTCTTGACAGTGTCAAAATCTCAACCAGCTTGCATGGGGTGATATCTTGCAAAGTCAAATAGTGCCGAGATTGCGAACAACCTGCTTGGTGACCTGCTTGGCGGCCATCGGCTGTACTGCGGAGCCCCGTGTTCTGCCTGTGTCCAGTACGTCGACAGAGACCGCAGCATTAGAAACAGAGGAAGCATCGCCTGGGAATACGGAGCAAGACGTGACTGACGAGAAACGTGTAAACCCTGGGAATACGGAGCAAGACGTGGCTGACGAGAAACGTGTAAACCCTGGGAATCCGCCGCTGACAGAGACTGCTACCAAAGTAGAGCAACAAACAGATAAAGCGCAGCCGGCGGAGGAGATACAGCCGAAGGAAAGCGTGCAGACGACGTACAACCAGCTGACCGCGGCAGAGTCCTATGTGATTGTTGACAAGGGTACCGAACGGCCGTTTACCGGCGAGTATACCGACAATAAAGCAGCTGGGATCTATATCTGTCGCCGCTGTAATGCACCACTTTATCGTTCGGACGACAAGTTCGACAGTCAGTGTGGTTGGCCCAGTTTCGACGATGAGATTGCCAATGCGGTGGATCGCCATACGGACGCGGACGGACGCCGAACCGAGATCACCTGTCGTAATTGCAGTGGCCATTTGGGGCACGTGTTTCTCGGCGAAGGATTTACGGCCAAGAACACTCGCCATTGCGTCAACTCGATTTCCATGAAGTTTATTCCTGCCAAGATGACTCGACCGGCGGTGATCAAAATCAAACGCGAGTGAGGTGGCGTATCGGAATCGGAGTAGGCCTGTTGTTTTGCTGCGCGCGTTTGATTTATTTGTAGGATTGCCAGTCGAAACGGCAATCCAAGGACGAGTCGGTACAAATTCCATCGAGCTGGCTGGCGTGGGCCCGCCCTCAGATGTCTGAGCGTTTGAGGCCGATCTGAAGACTTAGCCAGATCTGTTCGAGCCAGTCATATTGGTGGATCCCCGGTGAGACGACTTTCAGTTTGCTGGTAACCCAGACAGGGTGAGGCCGTTTCTCCCAAATGAGTCGCAAGACTTCGTCAAGCGTCGGGAGCTTCAGACCGGAGAATCTTGGGTGGAACCACTCTTACGGATCTTATCCAGGGGCACGTCTGATACTCTACCACTTCCGTTGGTAGTTCGCTTGACCGTCGGATCGTGAATCACGACGCGTTACCTGTCGCTCGGCGAAAAACGACGAGATGGGCAACGATAACCTGTAGATGTTATAGGGTCCGAGATCGGAGTTTCTGGGATGGCGTTGTGTTGGGCTCGGGTCGAGGGGGGCGACGGCGGCCAGATCAGCAGCTAGAGTGGACACAATTGTGGTCTGCATCGAGTCGTCGAGCGCATTCACGTGCGGTGGTTGAATACGGGAAGTTGTCACCAGCAAGAAAGACCTTAGTGCCTGTTGCACCAGTGGTACCTGGGATGAGTGAAACAAGCTACAGCACGTTAGGGTTTAGCGATCGCAGTCTGGAAGCGGCTTTGGATGCGATTGCGGATGCTGGATTCGCTGGCGTTGAGATCCTGGGCCAGGCACCGCATCTCGATGAGCCACCACAGGGGAACGCGCTCAGGGTGTTTCGAGGACGGCTGGAAGACCGCGGGTTCAGATCTTGGACTGTGCACGCACCAGCCAAACGTAATGTTCCCGGGGCTCCAGATGAGGATTGGCGAAAGGAGAGCGTAAAGACCCTGGAACGCTTTGTGCGATTCAGTGGTGCTCTTGGTTCTCGCGGGCTGATTGTGCACCCCGTACCGAACCCGATCTTTGTTTCGGATCCCCAGATTGGTCCATTGGATACACTCATGCAGGATGCGGTGCGGCGTTCCCTGGATGAGTTGGTCCCGATTGCAGCTGAGGTGGGGACCTGTATTCTTCTTGAGAACTTACCCTACCACTGTGATTATCCTTTATTGAGTATGCGTCAGCTCCGGCCACTCGTGGATGAGTATCCGGCTGAACACGTGGCATTGATTCTCGATACCGGACATGCCTGGACGATCGGTAATGACCCGGTTGCGGAGATCCATTTTGCGGGTGGCCGTCTGCAGGGCACCCATCTACAAGATGTTGATGCAGTCACACCGAATGATGATCACTGGGTACCGACCCATGGAGGATTGGATTGGGATGCGATCCGGGCAGCGCTTGCCGAAATCGGCTACGCAGCAAATTGGACCTTTGAAGCAGTGCAGGGACGGCAGGGTGAGTCGCCTGATGAACTCGCAAGAATGACGCGAAGCGTAGCGACTATCTGGGGGAGATCATGAGTTCTCGAGCTGTGGGAGGCGAAAGTGTCGTTATCACTGGCGCCGTTGATGGAATCCGGCGGAGGGTTCAAGCAATCAGCCTGGCGAGGCGCATGCCTGCTTGGATTTGTTGAATGTCCTGTGGGTTGCATGCCAGTGATGGGGCTCGCGGTAGGCCACTCTCGAAACCGAGCAGTTGCAGTGCGGCCTTGAGTCCAGCGGCCCGGCGAGTGAGGACTTGCCAGTCCAGTTCCAGTACGCGGTCCTGGATGGCTCTCGCCTGATCGAGGTGTCCAGTCATACCAGAGTGCATGATGTCGTAGCACTCGCGGGGCGCGATGTTTCCTAACATCATACAGGCACCATCTGCTCCAAGCATCACACCGGCCAGCAACAGGCTTCCATTTCCGATCCAAAACCGTTTCGACGTGGAAACAAATCTCCGCACACGAGCCTCGAATCGTAAGTCGGCAGATGCGATGTAACCGAAGACATTTTCTTGCGCGAGCCAGGTACCAATTTGCTCGGCTTCAGCACCAGCAGGCGTACTCGTGCTGAGAAAAGTTCCGGGCATCATTTGATGAATGATTAGCACAGGTACTTCGATGCGCGGAATCACAGCGCTGAAATAGTCATCAATGTTTGCCGTCAGGCGAGGGATTCGAATTCGGATCAACTCAGCTCCCGCCTCGACAAATCGATTGGCTATTCTCAGTGTTTCACTGGTCGAAGGGCTATCGACTCCAGCGATCAAGAGTTTTTGTCCTTGATTGACGCACTGGACCGTACGGATAATTTCCAGCCGGTCGGATTCGGAGAGAAAAGCCTCTTCCCCGTTCTCAGAATTCAGCACAAAACCTGACAAGGGTGTTTTCATCCAACGGGCAACATTGTGCTCGATGGCGGGGAAATCGACCTTGTCGTCGTGACGGAACGGGGTGGGGCTGGGAGCGACGATGATGGGGTCTTGTTGGGGTATCGCCACGACACTTTTCCAGGGGTAAAACGGAGGTGTTGCTCGGTGGTTCGAGTGGGCAACAAGTGACCGTTATCATACGGTGGCTCAGGACTGTGTAACATCAGGGTGTGCCCATGCCAGTGGTGTTGCTGGGGTTTTGGGGCAGATTTGAGTCTTGCGATGTGCCGCTTTCGGTACTGTCGAGTGGAGAACCGTTTCTCGCTGTCGTACACTGTTGTTTGAGCTGCGTTACCGCTACGAGCTATGCCACCAGCTGTCTGGGGTGTTGTACGATCTGTGGTACAGACCCCAAGTTTTTGTCTTGATGAATTCGCGTACGTTCCCGTTTCTTGCAGAGGTATGGAACTGTGTTTCGACCGTTGACTTTATTGGCTGTGATCGGGTTTTCGCTCACGGTCTCTCCTGAACTGACTGCGGCGGATCCGCAACTTCTCTCGGTCAAGAAGATCTGGGATGCGGGGAAACACAATGCGTTTACTGATCTGGCGCGCCATCACAATTGCTGGTGGGTCACGTTTCGAGAAGCGGAAAAACATGGCAAAAGTAATGGGAAAGTCAGAGTCATTGTCTCGGCAGATGGGGAGAACTGGGATTCGGCAGCGCTAATTAGTCAGCGCGGAGTTGATTTGCGTGATCCCAAATTGTCTGTAATGCCTGATGGACGATTGATGCTCATAATGGGAGGGAGTATCTACGATACCAGCAAGTATGGTACGCGATCCCCGCGAGTTTCTTTTTCCAAGGATGGTCGGCAATGGACAGAGCCAGCTAAGCTACTAGCGGAAGACCACTGGTTATGGCGCGTGACTTGGCACAAAGGCCAGGCCTGGAGTGTCAGTAAACTGGGAGAAGGGAGTGACCCTCGTCGAGGAATGCTTTATCGAAGTAGCGATGGGCTTGATTGGGAGTGGATCACCGAGTTTCGACTTCCGAACAATACCTGGAATGCCAGTGAAACGACATTGAGATTTATGCCAGATGGTGAGTTGATTGCGTTGACTCGACCGCATTGGATTGGTACGAGTCGACCGCCGTACAAAGAATGGTCGTGGACGAAGATCGGGGAAAATGTTGGTGGCCCCAATTTCATTCGTTTGCCGAACGGACAACTTTGGGCGGCTGCCCGGCAGTACGGAAAAAAACGCGTTACGGTTTTGGCGCGGATGGCCCGTGACGCGTACCAACCCGTGCTGACATTGCCCAGTGGTGGTGACAATAGTTACCCCGGTATGGTTTGGCATGATGGGTTGCTGTGGATGAGCTACTACTCATCACACGAAGGCAAGGCCAGTATTTATCTGGCTCAGATCAAGATGCCCTGATCCTGTGGGTGTTTTCGACCGGGGCAGTGAGGTTCTCTACGGCCGGAGACCGTGACCGGTGTACCTGTCTCTCAGCAGGATACTGATCGAGACGCGGTCAAATAATGTCCCACGCATTTGCCGAGCTGGCTGCGAGTCGTCTCGTTTGTCGTGTGCGGTCACTAGTTGGTCACGAAAAGCTCGCCTGTGATCGATTGGATGACATCCGGCCACAATTGGATGACGAGACGGTTTTGTTCAGCGACAGCATATCAGCCATTGATAGATGCAGCGATTTTCTGATCGCGTTACCGGCATGTGATTTGCTATTGATGGCGATGGATTTATTACTCCAGCGAAAAGGAATTAAGCGATGAAACGTGTGATGACAACCGTTAGCCTGTTTGTGGTGTGGGGAGTGTTATCGACAGCAGTGGCCGCTGATCCGAACCCGTTCGTCAGGCGGACTGCGGCCGGCGCGCGATCCGGGAGGGTGAATTATTACGACCGGACCGGCAAGCGGGTCGGCAGTAGCCGGAGCATCGGAAATCGGACGACTTACTACGACCGAAGTGGTCGCGTCAGCGGAGTTCGACGCGGCAATCAACGGCGGACGACATTCGTCGACCGTAATGGCCGGACGCAGGAACGTAGCAGAACTTCGGGGAAGCGGACGTCGTATTATGACCGTACCGGACGCACTACAGGCTATAGTCGTGTCCAGGGTAAGCGGACGTCGTATTACGACCGCAGCGGCCGTCGTACAGGCAGTAGTCGCACCTCTGGCAGCCGTACCACATTTTACGACCGTTCCGGGAAAATTGTGGGACGAAGTGATCGACGCAAGTGATCGTTCCCGCATTGGCGATGGTTTTCATTCCGTTGCCAGAATCGGTACCGCACTTATGGTGTTTCAGTTTGTCCTGAGGATTGCGCAAATCCAGTGGTGATGAGTTCACAGTAAGTCTGCGTACGGCTGAATTCGAGTACCGCTCGAATTCGTTTTCCAGTTCGCGGATGTGTTGCTGCCAGGTCTTCGAGCGATCTGGCAGCAGCAGGTGATCTAGAGACTTGTTCGACAAATGACTCAGCTTGAACAGGATCAGGAACCTCGAGTCTGGCAAGTGTCCGGGCGGCAACTTGTGGATTGGCGCACGCCAGCAAGCCACCGCGATCGCAAGTGAACTCGCACCTGCGGCTCCAGGCCCGAAACAGCAAGTGAAAGATCAGGTACAGGCTGCGCCCCGCCATCGCACTGCTGGTCGAATGTGTGAGCGCTAACCAACTCGTGTGACCGCATTTAATATGTGCCAGCTCGTGTCCAATAATAAATTGTAATTCTGCAGATGTCATGCGATTGACGAGTCCTCGGTAGAGAACCACGCTGCCCTCACTCATGAAACCAAGTGCGTGCGCGTTGATTGCGTCCACTTCCATCAAGTAGATCGGTGGTAAGTGCATTTCGAGCCGTTTGGCCGCTTCAACCGACAGTTGGTGGATTTCTGGAAAATTCGTGGCGTCAATGGGAGTCGACATCTGTCTCTCACGACGTTCCGTCATCTTGATGCGGATGACCGCAATGACCAATAACACGAGCATCAGACCTAACGTACCGATCGACAGGAGCGTGGCCAGGAAAACGGCCACCGCTAGTAGCTCAATTTCACCCTTTACGCGCAAGCGAGATGCAGTGACACGGCCCGTAGATTGGGATGATGATCCAAATCGCAGTTTGGTTTGCTTGCGTGGTTCAGGGGCCGTGGGTTGGTTTGATCGCGAACGACCGACAAGCACTGGAGGCTTGCGTTGTGGAGAGTTGATGTGGCGACGCCGTGTACTTGTGCGCTGCGCAACCTCAGTTTGGGCTGGATGACTGGCTGGCAATTGGATCTTTTTCCGGCAAGCGGGACATTTAGCGATTTTTCCGAACACCTTGCTGGGGGCGCTAATGCGGCGGTCACAGCAAGGGCAGAAGAACCAGTATTTGATGCGCGTTCTCATCTGCTTTGCATTCTGAAACGGTGATCTCGCTGATTTGTCATCAATCCAAATGGACGTCCACGCCAGTACATGGAAATAGCAGCGTTGATGCCCCATGGCAGCGGGGGCATTGTAATCGCGGGAAGTGCTTTCCGTGTGTGCGGACGGTTACATTGATCATGGACACGGATTGTCCGCCGAGTACGCTTTGATGCAGTAGCGGCTGTCATAACCTGTGCTGCTTCCGTTTCCGGTGCAATCTCAAGGTCCAGAAGTATCGCCGGGAGCAGGTGAAGGTGCGCTGGGTGATCCTGCTGATGCCGCAGTTAACCCGCGGTACTGTTCCCGAATCATAGGGATGTTCAAGAGTTCAGGAAGCAGTAACTCAGCTACGAAGCGATTGCCTTTTTCGTTGTAGTGTCCAGCCGCGCCCGCAAAGGGCAGGTCATGCCCTAAATACATCGACTCGATCTCTGGTAACGCAAGTTCTTGAAATCCCGCCAGCAAATCGATGTAGATCCACTTGTGTTTTCTTGCTTGAGTTTTCAGAAAACGACGCCACGAGTCGGCGCCTCTAAAGTAGTCGTCACGCAGCGGAAGGTGTACCAGCACGAGTGTTCGATTTTTTGCGTGATGTTCCGTGTGCAATTGGTTGAAGAGATAGACGGCCAATTCCTCGGCATGTTGGCTGGATTCTTCTCGGGCCGGCATCCTGGAACGAAAGTTGCGCAATAAACGGAATGTACCGGAACGATCCATCCATTTCCTCAAGGCGGTGTTTTGGTCTGGAACAGGAGTATTGGTGACCTGCAACCGGTTGTCATTGACACGCAAGAGAGGTTTACCATATCCGAGGAACTCTGTTTTCGTCGCACGCATAAAATCTATAGAGATGAAAGAAAACACATGCACGTGGTGCCGGAGTTGACTCTTCATTGTCTGGTACCAGAGGTACGCTTGGTCGATACCATAACCACCCTGGCCCATGTTTACGGTTTGAATTCCCGGATCGATCGTTTCAAGCTGTGCACACCAGGTGTGTTGATTGCCGACGCCGTATCCCAGTGTGAAGGAATCGCCGGAACAAATCAGGCGTATTTTGTTGGACGGAGGATGCGGAGAGTAGTTGTCCGCGGCGCGCAAGCGTTGGGAATTGGTTTGCAAGTGTTTGCCCGCGCCGTATAAATCCGCTGCGAAAAAATTGGCCTTATTGACCCAGCCTATCTGTGGGTCGTATTCCGTGTGCAACGATTCAGCAGTTGCTTCCGTTGGATTATCGTCGATGATCCAACGCAATAAGTATTCCAGTGACAAACATAGACTTCCCGTAATCAAACATGAATAAAGGAGTTTTCGCGTTAGCGGGATGCGCGGTCGACGCGCAGGACGCAGGGGCTCTGGCTCTGACATGTCGTGTCCTTGTCGTTCCGAATGCCTCTGTTGCGAGTGACTGCAGTTCCCCGTTGCTTGTGCTTCGGGTGATTGAATTCAGATCTGGATATGCTCGCAGGTTGGCGGTCAGACGGTCACGGCGTTGATGTGCTGGGGCTCAAGAGGCGGCCATCTGCCTTGGGTCCGTAGGGTGCGAGAAACTGACGTAACTTCTGTTTCTTGGATTCACGGGAAGCAAGTAATAGCAGTTCTTCGTAATGGCCTTGAGCCGCAGGTACGTAGAAATCAGTTTTCCACCGAAAGGATCGGGGTGCTACAGATCCGGAAGCAAGATAAGCCTCCGTAGGAAACGCAACGCGAACAAACCAGACGAGCATCAGCGTGAATACCAATGCGGTAGCTGCGCTTGCAACAGCTGGCATCGCTTGTTGAAATCGTTCGACTTGCCAGCGCCCGGTGGTCAAAACAAGTAGCGCCAATGCACCGACAAGTGTGGCGTACTGGACGAGTCCCCAGGTATTGGCGAGCCATCCCCAGACGAGATAATCGAGGACGAAGGTCGCCAGCAAGAGGTTAGTAAAGGGCTGACCAGACACCCGCATGTTACGTTGAGCGGGCTCGTTTTCGGGCGAAGTGGCGAGGGCGTGCTTGCCCAATGAAAGGAATGCGAACAGGCCCGCGAAGCTAAGGCTAATGATCCGATTGTATGGATCTACATAGGGCCCCAGTAGCGTGCCACCTGACGTGGCGTTCATTTGCAGGCTTGACCATTGCGCTTCCATCAGGGCGGTGTAGGAATGAAAGGCAGTGATTCCCTGAATCATCAGAAGCCACGACCACAGGCAGCAAAGCACGGTGATTGTGCGAATGATTGTCAGCGACTTCGGTTGGCACGAATGGCTTGTATGACGCTGCGAAATCTGAGTGTAAAGTCGAGCAATCGCAGCGATAGCTGGTATTGCGGCCGGTGTCATGCCGCGCATGCCAAAGGACCAATCCGCTGCCAGCCACCAACAATACCAGGCCGATTGGATCAGGAGATGGATTCCGACGAGCAGCAGGGATGTTGCCCAGAGTAGACGCTCGCGACGGTCTGTAGCCGTCATTACCAGGACGGAGGCAGCGACAAATCCTAACGCGTACAGGGGGTGATAAATGAGCCATCCATGTAGTGGGTGAAAGAGGACAGCCATAATCTCGGGTGAGGTGAAGTCGAAGCTGTGGAAGTCATGATTGCCAAAGACGTACGGCGACTGTGTCCATTCTCCCGTCATCCAGGAATTAACCTGTCCGACTTGAAAACAACTGGCGACAAGTGGACTGGCCAACAAAAACAAATAAGAGATGCGCAGGAGGATGCGTGGTTCCTGCAGCAACCGAACTGCGGTCATCGTCAGGGTGGGCAGCGCATAGAGAACTAGATAGGGGCGAATCATAATCAGAATTGCAGTGCAACACCCAACCAGGATGACGCTATTGGCGCGCCGATACATCGGTTGAACTAATTCGACTGCCAGTACTGATACGGGTGCTAGCGCCAAGAGCTCCGAACCGCTGGTAATCGAATAGTATCCGAGGTGTGTGCCGAGAAACCCGGCACAGAGCCCATAGAGAACTGTGCTTCGTTGTCCACCGGTTAGCGTGGCGAGCAGTTTTGTGAAACTCCACCAGAAGACCATTGAAAAAAACGCCGCAGTCACAAATACGCCGTGTTTTGCAACGAACCCCAGCGGTCCAAACGTTTCGCACAGGGCAACAGCTGTTGCACTTGCCAGTCCGGGTCCGGCGCACCATTGTGACAAGGGGACACCCTGCGGTGATTCCACAAAAGAATCGAGCAAGAAAATATCCCCGTGTACAGCTGCCCGCGACCAGTCCAGGTACTGCATAAAGTCAGGGCCGCGTTGCACACTGCTGGCCAGGAAAGCGGCGCAGATCGCCCAATAGAATAACGGTTGTTGGATTTGCTTGGCTGTCCGTTGCAGCCAGGAGTGGCGATCTGATGGGGTGGGAACGTCAATGGGCGACATGACACTTCGTTGTGCGACAATGATTAAAAAACTGATCCTGGAAAGAAAAATCAAATCGCGATAAACAGAGTGGCTGCGAATCACATGATTGCACCGATCCCCCACACGGTAAGCCCAACGAGTATGGGTGCGGTGAAGAGGGACGCAACAATGCCCGAGGCGACGATCAAAAGAATACCCAGTCCCCCTTGCACCTGTTTTGTGTTCCGCCATGCGAGTATGCACATAATCAGGCCGATTATTGGAAACCAGCAGAAGCTGACGGCGGCCAATGCCCATACCGTGCTTTGTCCGGTCCACGGTTGATGGCGTTCAGGAACGAGTGTCTCTGCAATACGATCTGCCGAGAACGTAGACAGTTGTTGTACGTTTTCAACCGACACTCGAGAACGCACCTGGCATTCGCTGCATGTGGCCAGCGTCTTACGGAAAGTCCATACCGGAAACACCAGAAAGCGAATCGTGTGGGAGAGCGAGACAGTCTCGAAGTACACGGCGGCGGCGTGGCAGGCGGGGCAATTGCTCTTCAACGAGGGGGAGGCAGTCGCCAGCGTTTCTCCCCAAAGCCCGAGAGACGTTACTTCTCGGTAGATCGGTTGCGGTTTTGGGTCCGTGTCTGGCGGGGTCATAGCGCGGAAAGATCCTATCGCGTTGCGAATCAGCGGACAGCCTATAGTCTATTGTACGAGTCACTGCGGGTACTTGGCGCCACGGGGGCTGAGCTGGACAGAGCCGCTGTCGAAATGATGCTTCAGATGACTCCTGCTGCAGCAAGAGCTTCCCGAATGGGCTGCTGTTGATGAACTCCCGTAGCAGGCATCGGAGCGCGTGGGACGCCACCCTCGCGTCCCTGCAATTCCATGCAATAACGGACATTGGCGGGCAAATTGTCGTCAAAAATCGCGTCCCAGATTGGTAGCAGGTGCTCGTGTAGTTCTTTCGCTCGCTCAATTTCATGCGCATTTACCGCATCCCACAACGCGACGCATAGTTGAGGAACTGCGGTCAGGATCGCGGCAATTGCACCCACGGCACCCAGTGAAAACGATGGAAACAACAGAGCGTCCACGGCGGTCATGATGCGCGCGTCAGGGCCTGCTCTGGTGATGAGATCGGCTAGCAACTTCAAGTCACCCGCACTTTGCTTGACACCGATGACGCCTTCGACCTGGTTGAGGATGCGAACCAGCAGGTCTGGTGACAGATAGGCCCAAGGTACCACGTTATAGATCATGACAGGTGTTTGTGTGGCTTTCGCGATACGAGCGAAATGTTGCTCCATCGCATCGTCATCAGGTCGAAACAGGTAATGGGGTGGTGTCACCTGAAGTGCTTGCACACCGAGATCCTCTACACTTTTTCCACGTTCGATCACCGTCTCTGTGCTGTTAGCGATGATGCCGGTGATGATTGGCACTTGTCCCGAGGTTTCGTCCGTTACGATTTCTGTGATCAGACGTGTTTCACTCGTCGACAAGGTGTGACCTTCCCCCGTACTTCCGCAGACCGCCAGCCCGTGCACCTTGGCAGTCTCGACGAGATAAGCAGTTTCCGAACGTAAGGCATGTTCATCGATAGTTCCATCGGAGCGGAAAGGGGTGACCAGCGGGGGAATAATTCCTGAAATGGGATGTCTCATGTATTCTGCGGGAGGAACCCGTTCCTTGTTCTTGCGCTCGGCAGACGTTATTTCCGTATTGAAACTACATATGATCGTTTATGGAACGCAGTGAGTGAATCACCTTTTCCGGTCTTTTTCTGAGGCAGGCTATAGATTGAGGCTCACTGGAATGCTCAGTTATCCAGTGGGCCTGAAGAGCGTTCTCGTTTAATTGTGCGTTACTGGGTAAATGTCATAAGATGTGCCAGTCGTGATGGCCTACTGGTGCGTGCGCTGACACAAGGAGATCAAGTTCCATGTGTGATCGAGCTGTGAAGTTGTTGCGTGTTCTTGTGATCACAGGGTTGTTGTTCGGAAGCGTGACTGCCGCCGTTGCGGACCATCCGCTATTTCAGGCGATTCGTCGTGATCAAACAGACCTGTTGGCCAGTTTATTGCGCCAAGGAACACCTGTCAGCTTGCGCATGCAGGACGGGACGAGTCCTTTGGCCTACGCTGCGTTGCGAGGCAGTGAGACTAGCGTGCGTTTGTTGTTGAAATATGGCGCCGATCCGAATGTAACTAATCAAGCTGGTGTGACCGCGCTTGTATGGGGTGTGCGCGAACTCGCAAAAGTTCGCATGCTACTTGACGCAGGGGCAGCCCCGAATGTTCAGACCAGGCTGGGAAATACGCCCTTGATCATCGCCGCAGCACACGCTTCCTCAGTCGACGTCGTGCGTTTACTGTTGGAGCGTAACGCAGACCTGCACGTGACGAATCGCAGAGGTACTAGTGCACTTCGCAATGCTGTTCGAGCGGGTGAACTGGAAACTGCCAAGGTGTTACTCAATCGTGGTGCCCGGCAGAATTCTGAAACCAACGGAGCCTCGGACCTGTCGCTGGCGGCCGGCCGAGGTGACCAGCAAATGGTGGAACTGTTGTTAGGTCATGGCGCAGATCCGAATCATGAAAAAGGACGTAGTGCTTTAACTGCCGCACTGCTGGCGCAAAAACCAGCGATCATCAAGAGGTTGCTGGAAGCAGGGGCGCGATTGGATCGCCACCTTAATCCCGGTGGTGTGCCGCCTGTGGTTCTGTCCGCGTACAGTGAAGTGGGGGACGCTGAGATCATTAAACGTATGGTTGATAAAGGAGCGGACCTGAATGTTCGTAATGAACGGGGCGAGACGGTACTGACCTGGGCGAAGAAGCGAGGCTTTCCACGAGTTCTGGAGTTACTGGCGAGACATGAAGCCAGTGATCCTGTAGACAGGCAGCGGCCCGAAATTCCTGATCGTGTGGACAGTCTCGATCCCGCAGACATGCAATTAATGCTCAAGCGTCGTTTGCAGGCTTCGATTTCTCTACTGCAACACAGCTCGGATGTTTTTCTGGAGAAACGCAAAAACTGTGTCTCTTGTCATCACCAGAACTTGCCATCCGTGGCCATTGGATGGGCGCGAGATCGAGGATTGCTGGTTGATGACGAGTCGATAGACCGCATGATTCGTGGACAGTTGAAGTCCTGGCGTCCACGCATTGAGCGGGCTTACCAGATGGACAGGCCTGTTCCCGTCGCACCTCGTTTCATCGGTTATGGCATGTTGGGATTTGCCATGCTGGGATATCCTCGCGATGAAGTAACTGATGCACTGGTTTGGTACCTCGCTAACATTCAACGTCCGGATGGGCATTGGGTTCCCGGGATGCTGCGGCCTCCCTTGGGTGGATCTGAGATCTTAGCGACCGTATTAGCGATGCGCTCACTGCAGCTTTACGCGTTGGAGGGCAGAGAAGAGGAAACAGCTAGTCGGATTGATCGTGCCCGCAAGTGGTTGCAACGTGCTGACCCCATATTGCAACAGGAATATGCACTGAAATTACTGGGCCTAGGTTGGGCCGGTGTCCCTGCCCCCGAACTGGTGGATTTAGTTGACAAATTGGTTGAGCAACAACGGGCGGATGGCGGATGGGCCCAACTTTCTGGATTGGAGAGTGACGCCTGGGCGACGGGACAGGCTCTGGTGGCGTTGCGTGTCGGTGGTGGCGTGCCAGTAACACACCAGGTGTATCAGAGTGGGATGAGATTTCTACTCCGTACCCAATTTACTGATGGGTCTTGGTACGTTGAGAGTCGTACCTGGCCTTTCCAGACGCACTTTGACAGTGAATTTCCACACGACGAACATCAGTGGATTTCTGCGCCGGCGACAGCTTGGGCTTCTATGGCATTGTTACTTGCCATGCAGCCCATTGGGCCAGTCGTCGATATCGATTACGCGACTTCAGCGGTTACGAATCGGAAACCGTCTGTGGTTTCCAGTGAGCCAAAGCCTGTTGGTCCTGCAAAGACAGTGGACTTTGTCAAACAGATCCAGCCGATTCTGGAGCGGTCATGCGTAGGGTGCCATAGTGGTTCAAGACCTGAAGCGGGGTTTCGTATAACGCGTCGCGCGTTCTTGATTGCAGGTGGTGAGAGTGATTTGCCTCCGATTGTACCTGGCCAGGCAGCACAAAGTCGCTTGCTTCGACAGGTTGCAGATCAGATTGAGGACTTGGAGATGCCCCCGTTGCGTAGCCGTGGAAAGTTTCCGGCATTGACCAGTCAACAAGTCCGACTGTTGGCAGACTGGATTAACCAGGGGGCGAAATGGCCCTCAGGCATTTCCTTGAAACAGCCAGACTGATGTTGTCAAGGAAGGGGGCTGACGGATGGTAGTTGGCTGTCTTCAGCGACTTGGGGTAATTTGCCGGTACACCCTGTTGCTGCGAGAGCACACATCATGATTTGTTTCTGTGCCGCAGGGTTGCGGTCAACGGGCGCATCGTTAACGTGTGTGATCGTCGAGCGTTCATCGACGGTTTGTGTTCACGGGCAAACTGCCGGTGCGAGTCCGTAATCCGTCGTACCAGACTTGCGGCTGTGTGGTACGTGTGCGGCGTTGTCGTGGTTGGAAAGTTGGTTGTGGGTAGCGGTAGAGTGGATACAGATCGACACGGTCGATTCTAGAAAAGACTGGAGTGGCTGAGACTCGTATGGATCTTCGGTCGGCAGAGATAAGACCTGACGCTTGGAAACTGGTTCCTTGCGGTAGCCAGCTGATCACTGGAACGTACCTTATGCGCTGGTTCCAGAAGAGGTGGTCCGCGTGGCGCCGGAGATGATGACGCCGCCTTGGGATGTCTTCGAGTCGTGCTGCCGTGTGCCGTAGCTGGCGCATGTAGAACCGTGCCAGCGTTTCGATCTGGTCCGCTGACATTCGTTCCAGCCTGGTACGTATCACTTGACGTTGTCGCCGGGATGAAACATTTTCCAGCAGTCGTTCTGCCAGCCAGTCACGTTGCTCGTTCCTGGGGACAGGGATAGCAACGTCTTCCTTGTGTGCTGGTTGAAATTGTCCCATTTGTCGCGGTCGCTTCTCCGCATTGCCCAAAGGCAACCAGGCCAGAAAGATTAGCGATGCGTAGAGTAGCGGGAGGGGAGTTCTCAGCATGGCATGGGACTTTCTATAGAGGAAACTTTTCCACATCGATAGACTTCCTTGCAGAACATGTGCCACTGGGAGGTCGGTTGCTTCAGGTGGTCCCAGGCGGCGGAATTTACTGCTGCGCCCCGTGAATTCTGCAGCGTTGAGCCGATTCACAGCGCTGGGACGAAGAATCTTTTTGAGTACACTCGTTGTCCGATGGATTCTTGCCAGGTGTCATGGAAGCAAATAACGATTTGGCAGAGAGTCTTACCAGGGCACCTGAAAACCACCGTTGAGCGGGCTTGCAGTGCGCGCAAGCCGCCTTTTCACCAGCAGGTGAATGCGGGGTGTGTTTTGAGCTTTCTTGTGTTTGCTGCTTTACAGAGTGCCCATTTCCCGGTTCATTGTGGGATCCGCCAGGTCAGTTGTTTATGGACCCAGTGGATCAGGTCATGGATGTGGCGCATCGAACCGTGTGATTTGTCAGCAAGTTGATGAAGGAACTTGATTGTGTTGAATGGGGAACAACGGGGATCCGAAAGTGATCAGCAGGTCATGGCGACCTTCCACTACAAGCAGGAACTGCGACGTACTATTCGCTTGTTCGGTTCCTTTGCCGTTGCGTTTTCGTTTATTTCGATCACGACTGGCATCTTTCTGAACTACTCGCTTGTTCTCGACGGTGCTGGCCCAGCTGGTTTCTGGACCTGGCCCATTGTTACGATTGGCCAGTTACTGGTGGCTCTCGTTTTTGCTGAATTGGCTGGCAGAATGCCTTTGACGGGTTATTCCTACCAGTGGGTGACGCGGCTGGCGGGTCCTGGTTGGGGTTGGTTTACCGGTTGGGTTGCGGTTTGTTTTCTGATCATCGTCGTGCCCTCAGTCGATCACGCCTTGGCGTCGGTCATTGGTTATGTTGCGGGAGTTGATGAATCTTCACTTTGGCTCAAGGTTATCGTTTGTATGACGATGGTGACTCAGGCATTAATCCACGTGCTTGGAGTGCGACTGGCCAATCTCATTAATTCGGTTGCCGTCTTTACCGAAGTCGTTGGCATGGTTGGATTAGTTGTCTTGTTTGCTGGTCTGATGATCTACAAACAACCGTCTGGGGAAATCCTCTGGGAACGCGGTGCCCAGTTTGAATCGGCGGGTGAACTTTCTGGTCCAGAAACGCCCTCGGTACCTGCGGCTGTCGAGCAGGAGGGACCTTACTGGCAGGCCTTTCTGATGGCCTGTTTGATGGGTGCTTACACACTGGTCGGATTTGAATCTGCGGCCAACCTGTCCGAAGAAACCGTCAATGCCGAAAGAACCGTTCCCAAGGCGGTCGTTTGGTCCGTCGTGGTCAGCGGTACCGTAGGAACCTTGTTCCTGGTCTTGACGTCGCTGGGGATCGAGGATCTGGAAGCTGTGAAAAAGGAACCGTACCCACTACCGACGATTATTGAAAGCAACTTGGGAAGCCTGGTTGGAGCCGGTTTTTTTGTCCTGGTTGGCGTCTCCATATTTGCTTGCGGATTGATCATCATGGCGTCTGGTTCGCGCCTGATTTACGCGATGGCTCGTGACAATGTGTTTCCGTTTAGTAATGTTTTCAAACAAGTGCCCTCGAAAACTTCCGTACCCGTTGCGGCCGTCGTGCTGGTACTGTTAGTTGGCATTCTGGCAGAACTGTTCTCAGACTCGCTGCAAGACCTCATTCAGTCAGCTGCGGTTTTACCGGCGGTGATCTATCTGGTCACGATTTGTTCCTATTTGCGGGGACGCCATGCGATGTCTCCTCGCTTTGGGACCTTTTCGCTAGGCCGGAGCGGTCCTGGAGTCGCGTTGGTCGCGATTATCTGGTTGCTACTGATCATTTCGATTCTCAGCATTCCGATGCAATTTCGTCGCGCGACGTGGACGTCATTGAGTCTTTGCCTGGGTGGTGTGCTGATCTATTTTTGCTGGGTGCGCCAGCGCATTCTCTCAGGGCAGGCTGGTATCCGAAGTTTGCACGAAGAGGCTGGAACACTTTGATGTATGGTGCCACCGCAGGGATCGTGAGACTGTCCCAAAACACCGAATAACGTTCTTGCGAACAGGTCTTTACTCAAGAGGCGGACGACTTCGCGCCTTGTCGTTCCCATTCAAGTAACTGACAGGCCGCATCTTGGATACCCGAAGCCTGGCCGGGATCGACATCGGACAAGAGTGGCAGCAAGGGTCCCATTTGGGCGATTCCAGCGAGCTCTACAGCGCGATGCAACACGCGGACTGGGTTTATGGAATTGCGGAGATCTTCCAGTGGACGGAAGGAGTTCTGGATCTTCGCTGCAGTTGGGTAGTCTCCCGATTTCAGAGCGTGCAACAACTCCATTGACCGATAGGGGGCAATACAGACACAGCCTGAGGTAAAACCGGAGAGTTTGAAGTCGCGCAGATGAATCAAAGCCGGTTGTTCGCCGATGCCACTCACCACGCGTCCCGTATCAACATTGTCTGTCAAAGATCGCAGGTAGTTGTCTTCGCTGGGGTCGTCTCGGACAATCGCATATTTGATTCCAGAGAGCAGGTTGTCCTCGATCAAATTGCGGACATCCGCCACGTCGATGTAACCTTCGTGCTTGATGTAGAGCAACGCCGGGCGTTCTATCTTTTCCACAAACCTGCGGACTGCACTAGCGACACCACTTGATGTGGTGACATCGCGCTGTGGGAGGATCATGGCTGTGGGAAAAGCGAACTCGCGAAGTACAGCGGCCTGCTCCATCATTGTTCCATACGCTGGGCCAACGGACGGAATTACAAGTGTGTTTTCGGCTGCCGCCGTAGCCAGTAATTCCAACAGACTTGCATATTCACTGAGCGCAACATGGTAGAGAATGGCATTGCCGCCGTAGAGAAGGGTAGTCACGCCCCCCGATTCAAGGTGTCGAATTTGTTTTTCATTTTCTGGTGTGTTCAGGGTTTCATCGCTATTGCGAGCCAGCGGAGGAACCGCAATCACTGAAGAAGAAAGGGTGTCGGACGTAATCGTGCTGGTTTGCATAGGTATGTGCCAGTCTGCGTATAAAGACCTGTGATTCTTATCTGCTTGTTTTACCAAAGAACGCCAAAATGGAATTGGTGTACGGAAAAAAACTCTGTCATTGAAGCGACAGAAATCCCTGAAGAGGCAGGAAAACGGTTCGTGGTTTTCCAAACTCAGTGTGCCGGGTACTGAAGCAGTAAACTAGCGTGAGTCCCTCGGGTAAAATAAAAAGCTTTCAATCAGACGCCAGCCTCCCAGGAATAGTGACATCAGAACGAGTGAAAGCAGGATTAACAACGGGATATACCAGCCAAGTTCAAAGTACATGCCTGTTGCGGCCCACACCCAACGCCAACTGACGAGCAAGATCGAAGCAGACAAGCAAAGATAAGGTCCAAACGCGATTTCACGATTTCGAGTCAGAAACCACTGTCCGATCGAGATCAAGGCGGCCGCGCCTGGAGCCAGAAAGAATGTCAGCAGTCCAGTTTGCCAGCCGAGAAATGCGCCGATCATCGACATCAAGGTGACATCACCAAATCCCATCGCTTCTTTGCCAAGTACGACTCCGGCAATAATGCGAACAGACCAGACGAGTCCGCCGCCAAAAGCCAGACCGACCAACGCACTGAAGAGCGTTGGCCAGCCTTGCTCCAACACCAGCCAGGCCAAGGGAATGCTGGCCAGCCCACCAAAGAGCAATCCCAGTGGTATCCGGTAACGACCGTTCTTGATCATGCTGGCAACTAGTAGCGAGCAGGCTCGTCTCCAGCCGTATCGCAGCGTCCATGTTTTTGGTGCCAGAGCGAAACACCAGCATGCGTAGATACCCAATCCCAGTAGGAGCCCACGAGAAGGAGTTAGCCAGTCGGGCCAGATGTTAGGAGTGGTTGTCAGCAGCGTGACAACCTGGCCGTTGTCAGGGTGTGGAACTGGCAAGGGAGATGCTGGCAGGAGGGCAGCAAGAAAAAGTCCACAGAGAGTTCCGGGAACGGTGATCGTGTCGGGAATGGTCTTTTCGTCAAAGTCGATGAATGTTGCGACGGTCATCAAGCAAAGTAGTAGTGCATGTGACAGAAACTGGCCGTGAAGCTGGAGTATTGATCGGCTTTGCCAGGGACCCACGGGCGCCAACCCATCGGAGAGAACTTCCCACCAATAGAGGCCAGCCAGGCCCAGGCCTGCCAGGATTTCGAGAGCAAGGGGCCGCAGCCAGTACGCGGCACCGTGGAGATGGCATTCGCGACGCAAGGTCAACCAGCCCGCTACGGGCAGATAGTCGAACCAACGCCGCTGGGTCGCGTCTGCGTGGGGTTTCGACCAGGGGCCAATGGCACGGGGGAACCAGGCGAGCCGGTAGATTCCCCGATTGATTTGACCGCCCAGGACGGTCCCCAGTACGAACAGGCAGACCAATCTCCAAGTCGGGTTGATGTCCAGGATCAAGTCCACACTAGCGCCCTGTGGGGTGTTGCGGCGTGCTCGGGGTAATGGGGAGTAAGTCAGGACGACGGTTCAAGGGTGACGGCGTTTTGCGGGTAACGCAGTACTGGAAAACCGGACCTGCTCGCAGCGAATAGCATCGTGTAATGACGTTGACTATCTTACAGAGCATACCGAACACGCGCGAAATCGAACACCGAGCCAATCTTGTACCCCTGCTGGGCAGGCCACTGCGGCCGTCAGCATGCGCGGTAGCAGCTTAGTTCACGCCGTTACCAGCACTCTCTCTTGGCCTGTCTTCCTTACTCTGAACCGGTTCAGACGAGAGATTTCAGTCAAGAGGGTTCCCAGCATGTGGCTCTTGCGACAGGAGCTCGACAATCTGATCCGCAATCGCGTCGGATGTCCGGTTATCTGTGGGCACGATGTGGTCGGCGCACTGGCGGTATAGAGGTTCCCTCCGCTCTAGCATTTCGTTGATTTCTTCAACGCCGCCAGCGGCGGTGAGGTCCGGACGGCGTTGGTCCGTATTGGGATCCGCGGACAGTCGTGATTGGATCGTGCCAACCTGGGCAGTTAACCAGAATACCGGACTTGTTTGAGACAGGATGCGTCGATTTTGATTGCGTACAATGACCCCTCCACCCAAGGCGAGAATCCAGCCATCGCGTTGTTGCAAGTTTTCCAATACCGTTGTTTCCAGGTCTCGAAAGACGCTTTCACCTTGCTCCGAGAAAATCTCCTTGATCGAGGACCCAGCCAGCGTTTCGATGGACTCATCGGCGTCAATCCAGGGCATTTGAGTTTTGGCCGAGAGCCGTTCTGCCACCGTTGATTTTCCGGTTCCCCGATAACCGATCAGAAAGATGTTCATCAAACTACCTGTCATGAATTGCGTGAGAAAGCTTCCTGCCTCACAGGTCGCGCCTGACGATTCCGGCGAGCAGTTGAGGCTTGGCATGTATGCCTTCACTGCGGTTACACGTGAATGTGAGACTGCGCGATTCCTAGTTTTCAATCATAGCTGGTGGGCCGGCAAGAGGACGAGTCCAAGAGATTTTGGCTGCCGGTCGCTGCTACGGGGAAAACGCGTTAGTATGGAGGCATGGAAACTGAAAAAGCTGGACCGATCGGAGAAGATGTGTCACACGAAAAGTTGCCCCTGGAGGACATTGTTTCACACTTGGCCAGTGAAGTTTCTCAACAGACATCCCCGGTAACACTCGACCTTAACCGTGAAGCCCGCTGCGGATTTCCCGAGGCGGTTTTTGGCGAAGGTAAGTCTCTGTCCGTGATTCAAGAAATCGTGCACCGGCTGTTGCAAGCTGAACAAGCCGTATTGGTAACACGGATCGATGAAGGCCAGGCAGAGGGTTTGCAGGAGACCTTCCCGCAAGGACACTACAACGAACTGGCGCGGACTTTTCGGATTGCTGTTGAATCCAGGCAAGAGGCAGTGACCGCTGGCAGAGTGGCGGTCATCACGGCAGGAACGACGGACCGGCATGTGGCGGAGGAGAGCTGCGAGACACTGCAATGGATGGGCATCGAAGCACCGTTGATTCAGGATGTTGGCGTAGCGGGTCCTCACCGACTGCCAGAACGACTTGGCGAGATCCGCGGATCGGATGCAGTGATTGTAGTGGCAGGACTCGAGGGTGCTTTACCAAGTGTCGTGGGAGGTTACGTCGATTGTCCTGTGATTGGTGTGCCGAGTAGTGTTGGATACGGTACCAGTTTTGGGGGAGTGACTGCCTTGCTGGCAATGCTCAATAGTTGTTCTGCGAATGTGACCGTTGTCAACATCGATGCTGGATTCAAGGCAGGTTACATCGCGGGATTGATTGCGACGCGTAAGCACCGGTCTGATCAGCCATGAGCGAGCGAACGCCATCGCCAGGGCCTGGCTTGCCGCGACTGGCCCCGCGTCTGCCTTCCGCGCACAAGGGAGACTACGGCAGGGCGTTGTTGATTGGTGGGTCTCGCGGTATGAGTGGTGCGATTGCTCTGGCTGGAAAGGCTACTTTGCGAGGTGGCGCTGGATTGGTCACCTTGGCGGTTCCCGATGTTTGTCTGGAAACGGTAGCCGGCTTTGAACCTTGTTATATGACGACACCCTTGCATTCGGACGGAGAAGGCCGCATCGCCGCTACGAGTCTTGACCAGTTGGTGCCACTGGTCGAGCGGGCGACGTGCGTTGCCTGTGGACCTGGTTTAGGCCGGTCTCCTGAATTGGTTTCCTTTGTTGACGAATTGTATCAGACGTTACAGAAACCAATGGTTGTCGATGCGGATGCACTGAATGCGCTGGCGGCGCGGCGCGATGGAGTTGCTGCTCCGGGAGGCGAACGTGTGCTCACGCCGCACTTAGGCGAGTTTCGGCGGTTGCAGGAGCAGGCTGCCTTGGAATCGCTGACGGCCGAAGAGGCGGCTGCAAAACTCGCCCTGCGACATCACATTGTATTGGTGCTAAAAGGTTCACAAACATTGATTACAGACGGCCGCCGGTCGGTCCGAAATGCGACGGGTAACCCAGGTATGGCGACAGCTGGATCGGGAGATGTCTTGACTGGGGTAATTGCCGCCTTGATCAGTCAGGGATTGTCGGCGTGGGATGCGGCGCAGTTGGGAGTTCATGTGCATGGACGTGCAGGTGACCTGGCCGCCCGGCAACTAGGGCAAATTTCCTTGATCGCTAGTGATTTACTTGACTACCTGGCGCCAGCGCTGCGGGAGTCAGAGGAGACATAAAGATTTTGTTGGGCAGATACAGAAGCGTGTAAACCGAATCAGCCGGTGCCTGGCGATCTTTGCTCACAGTGTCAAACCACCAAACGCACGGTAAGGGGAGGCGATTGGGTCTGGTAGCAGGCGACGTCTGAAATGGGGCTGTCGGTCTCGCAACGCGCATTCCTGTCCCTCCAGACTCGCTGTCTTTCTCGAAATGAGGAACATTCTGGAGACGAAGCGGCATGAATCTCTCCCGATGGTTGCTTGACGCCGTAGTCGGAATGCAGAACAGTAAGAGAGCTTGACTTAGCACTTTCCCCGGGGAAACGACCAGGAGACGAAAATGAAATCGATTTGGAGATCTCTGTTCATTACGACCATGCAATGGTCTTTGTTTCTGGCGGTGTTGGTCAGTACGACGATTGGCCAATCTGCTGGTCCACGTGTGTTCCCTCAAGGAAAAGTCCCTCAGGATCGCCGCCTGGGCGATCTGACGAACCTCAATGGTTTTTTTCCTTTTAGAGTGCCGTCGACCAAAGCCGCTTGGGAGGAGCGCGCCAGCCAATTGCGGTTAAGAGTCCAGGTCGCGACTGGACTCTGGCCTTTACCGGAAAGAACGCCTCTCAATGCTGTTGTGCACGGACGCGTGGAACGGCCTGGTTTCACGGTCGAAAAAGTCTATTTCGAAAGTGTTCCTGAGCATTTTGTCACCGGTTTACTTTTTCGACCAAGCGGGAAAAAAGGCAAGCTACCAGCTGTGCTTTGTCCCCACGGCCATGGGGGGCGGTTGCAGGATCATGGTGCTGATGGAATCCGACAGTTTATCGTCCAGGGGCATGAACGATTTGAAGGGAGTGGACGTTTTCCCAAGATTGCGCGTTGTGCGCAGTTGGCGAGAATGGGATGCGTTACGTTCATTTACGATATGGTGGGATACGCGGATAGCGTGCAAATTCCGCATCGCTTGCGACCGGATCAGCGTCCGATTGTCGACACCAAAGAACGTTGGGGGCTCTACAGTACGCAAGCTGAATTACGGCTCCAGAGTATGATGGCGTTACAGACCTGGAATTCAATTCGGGCGCTTGATTTCCTGTGTAGTCTGCCTGACGTCGATGCACGTCGCCTTGGCGTGACCGGAGGTAGCGGCGGTGGCACGCAGACCATACTGGTCGGTGCGCTGGATTCACGCCCGGTTGTTTCTTTTCCCCAGGGAATGGTATCTACGTCGATGCAGGGGGGGTGCACCTGTGAGAATTGTTGTTTGTTGCGCGTTGGTACTGGCAACGTAGAATTGACAGCGCTTTTCGCACCCCGTCCCCAGGCGATGACGGCGGCAGATGACTGGACCAAGGAGATGATGACCAGTGGATATCCGCAGTTACAAGCTTTGTACGGCATGCTAGGAGTTCAGGATCGTGTGCTCTGCAAATCGTTGACACACTTTCCACACAACTACAACTATGTAACCAGGGCAGTGATGTACTCCTGGTTCAACAAGTATCTGAATTTAGGATTGACAGAACCCATTGTGGAAGAAGATTGGGAGCCGCTTGCCAACGAAGAAAAAACGGTGTGGAACCAAGACCACCCGCAACCAACGGGTGGGGTCCAGTATGAGCTGGACTTGATGCGGTACCTGTCGGAGGTTTCGGATCGACAATTGGCCAGGCTGGTTCCAGCAAATCCCGCAGAGTTGCGCGAGTACCGAAGGGTTGTGGGCAATGCATTTCGAGTTATTCTCAACAACCAGGATTTGGCCTCGGACCCGTTGCAGCGCGAGAAACGTACCAAGACCGATCGCGGTGACTATTATGAATTCACCGATCTCGTGCGCAAGCCATCGAGCGGACAGGAGTTGCCGGTAGTCTCGCTCTTTCCCAAGCAAGTCCAATGGAATAAACAAGTCGTGGTGTGGGTGGATGGCATAGGAAAGGCTGGCCTGTATGACGAAACGGATAAGCCTCGCGCACCCATTCAGGCGTTATTGAATGGCGGCGCGGCCGTCATGGCTGCCGATCTGATTTACCAGGGAGAGTTTCTCGTAGATGGAAAAACCCTGCAGCAATCCCGTACGGTTTCTACGAGCCCTTATGCTGGCTATACCCATGGCTACAACGACTCCGTCTTTGTCCAGCGCACACAGGATTTGTTGACATTAATTGCTTGGGGTGGAAACGACGAACACGGCGCCGACGCGATTCACCTGGTTGGCGTAAATGGTGCCGGCCCGCTGGTTGCAGCTGCGCGCAGTCAGGCGGGTAAGCAAGTGCAGCGTGCTGCGATAGACACTCAGGGTTTTCGGTTTGTCGATTTAAAGTCGTTCAGAGACGTCAATTTTCTTCCCGGTGCAGTAAAGTATGGCGATTTGCCTGGCCTACTGGCCTTGTCGGCTCCCCACCGTCTGTGGATTGCGGGTGAAGCCGGGGGCGTTCCGCAACTCGCTCGGCAGGCCTTTGCTGCGGCTGGTGTGCCAGAGCAGATTGAGGCATTCAATGGACCCGCGACAGCGATCCCCGTCGCTATCGCTAACTGGTTATTGGCGGATTAACGTAGCGGTGAGCAGTCGAGAGAATGCCAGCACTCCACGAGTTGGAGGTTTCTGTTTTGGTGTGGTAAACTTTTGTATTGCGTCGGGTCTTATCGATTCGATAAGCTCCTGCAGGGGCAGTTGTTAGGCCACGCACTGTTTGGACCGGGAGGCAACGGCATGCTTGAGATCTTGGGTAATCGTCGCAGCATGTGCGATGGCGCATCGCGCAGGCATTTTCTCCGTATCGGTGGTTTGGCCCTGGGTGGATTGTCGTTGCCGCAGATACTCCAGGCAGAGTCCCAAGGTACTGCGCGCGGATCAAAATTGCCCCACAAAGCGGTAATCATGATTTACTTGTCTGGTGGTCCTTCGCACCAAGACATGTACGATCTCAAGATGAACGCGCCGAAAGAGATTCGTGGAACTTTCAAACCTATTTCGACGAACCTGGCGGGCACACAGATATGTGAGCATATGCCGCGTCTGTCGAAGATGATGGACAAAGTTGCCATCATTCGTTCTTTGCATGGTTGTCCGGATCAACACGCCTCCGATCTTTGCATGAGCGGTTGGCCGATCAGTACCGGTCAGCGTCAATCGGGTCGTCCGTCGTTGGGTGCCGTGGTTTCCAATAAGTTTGGTCCAGTGGATCGCGCGATTCCACCGTTTGTCGGCCTCAGCATCAAGAGTCGCCATAACCCCTATTCCAACCCAGGGTTTCCCGGATTTCTCGGCAAGGCTGACGCGCCGTTTCAGCCAGATGGTGCCGGAATGGCCAATATGAAGTTGCAAGGGATCACGCTTGATCGCTTGAGTGAACGCCAGAATTTATTGACGAGTTTTGATGCATTTCGGCGCGAGGCAGACCAGGCGTATGATGGTTTAGATGCATTTTCCCAACGCGCGTTTGATGTGCTGACCTCGAGTCGCCTGGTAGAAGCGATGGATTTGGAGCGTGAGGATAAGGCACTTAGAGATCGTTATGGCCGTGGTGAATTGGCGCCAGCTTTTGGTGAAGATGCCGGTCCTCACTGTATGGATCAGTTTCTCATGGCGCGGCGTCTAGTCGAAGCCGGAGTGCGTTGCGTGACACTTTCATTCGGTAGCTGGGACCGACATGGTGCCAATTTCACACGACTGCCTGTGCAGCTCGCACGCTTTGATCAAGGTATCACCGCATTAGTCCAGGATTTGCACGATCGGGGACTGCAGGATGATGTTAGCGTCGTCGCTTGGGGAGAGTTTGGTCGGACACCGCGGATCAACAAGGGTGGTGGTCGCGATCATTGGCCGCAGGTGTCTTGCGGTTTACTCGCTGGTGGCGGATTGCGCGTGGGACAAGTAATTGGATCGACGAATCGCTTGGGAGAGGTTCCCAAAGATCGTCCTGTGCATTATCAGGAGGTGTTTGCCACCCTCTACCGTCAGCTGGGGATCGATACGATGACCACCACGGTACCGGATTTGTCCGGACGGCCGCGTTATTTACTAGAGCACCGCGAGCCGATGGCTGAGTTGATCTAGTTTTTGCGATATTTGGTTGGTCTCTTTATTGACGTTCAATAGCCTGTCCGCCTTTTGGCAGACAGGCTTTTTTTCAAGGAGCAAACATGCGGGTTGTGCAGTTCGAGATTCCTGGGGCCGGTCGCCGAGTTGGTGTGGTTGTGGATTCGGAAAACGAAGTATGTGATATCACCTCGGTGCGTTCCGATTGGCAACGCGTGATTGACGTGTTTCAGGAATCCGAGCGAGCAGGCTGTGCGTTACGTGAACTATTTGCGGACGCGATGTCGCGTCCGGGGATAGAACGTCTTGACTATCTGTCGATGCTCAACAGCGGGCCTAACGAAGACGTTCCGTTCTTGCATTTACCTGTGGATCATCCCGATCCTCATTGGACGCTTGTTTCGGGTACTGGGTTAACACATTTGGGGAGTATGCAATCACGTGATGAGATGCACACCGCAGAGGAATCGTCATCAGCAGAGATGACGGATTCGAAACGGATGTTTGCCATGGGAATCGCCGAAGGCAAGCCTGCTGGAGAGGTGCGGGGCGTTGCCCCCGAGTGGTTCTACAAGGGGAATGGCCATGTGTTGAGATCGCATCGACAGGATTTGACGCTGCCAGCTTACGCTCGAGATGGCGGAGAAGAAGCAGAGCTGGCAGGATGTTACGTCATTGATGCGACAGGACAGGCAAGACGTTTGGGATTTGCGCTGGGAAACGAGTGGTCAGACCATGCGACCGAAAAATTGAATTATCTGTACCTTGCGCCATCGAAGCTGCGCCAGTGTGCGATAGGACCGGAGTTGATTCTTGACTGCGACTTCCAGGAGCTTTCGCTACAGTGCACGGTACTCCGTAACGGTGATACGATTTACGACAGCGGCGAGTTGTGGAGTGGCGAACGCCACATGTGTCATTCCCTCTCTAATTGCGAAGATCATCATTTCAAATTTGCCCAGCACCGCCATCCTGGTAATGTGCATGTCCATTTTTTTGGTACGAGCAAATTGAGTTACGGGACGCGCGACTGGGTGTATGAAGCGGGTGACGTAATCAAGATCTCATCCCAGAGCTTCAGTGCCTCGCTGGTCAATGGGGTGGTTGCGGGATCCCCCTCGGAGTCGACTCCAATTCGGGTTGTTCCTGCCTGACGATGAGTTTGATCTGGGTTGGTTTCCGGTGCAGCAGATTATTCGGCAGGGCGGGTTCTACGGCCGACCGAACAGATTCCATTGCATTGGTCGTGCTGCAGTTGCTAACGGTCAGGGGTGACCTCACGCTCCCAGGAAATCGCGCAATGCACGGTTACAGACCTGCGGGTTTTCTAGCGGTGCCATGTGGCCTGCTTGTGGAATCGTTACATACTGTGAATCGGACATTTGTTCTGCGATTCGCTGCATTTCTTCAGCTGGAGTGATAGAGTCGGAAACGCCGCAGAGAAGCAATGCGGGGATTCGAATGTCAGGCAGCCAGTCGGTCGCATCTTCACGTTCTGCCATGCCGTTAAGAGCGGCGGCAATGGCGACAGGACTGGTACCAAGTAGCACTTGCCGCGTTGCCTCGACGAGTGCGGAGTTTTGCGCAAGCGTTTCCTGGTCGAACAGTTTCGGAATCATCATTTTGGCAAGGAAGTCAGTGCCATCTCGCAACACGCGTTCGGCGGTAGCCCGTCGGGTGTTTTGTGTTTCTGTATTGTCTGCAGCCGCGCGCGTGTCACAGAGGATCAAGCGACTTAGACGTTGTGGGTGACGGTGCCAGAATTCCCAGGCAATATAGCCGCCCATGGAGAGACCACATATGTTGACCGGAGAGTCTATGCCGAGCTCGGTCAGCAACCGTTCCAAATCGTCTGCAAAGTCAGCCATAGACATCGGGGCATCACTTAAGTCACTTGATCCAAAGCCACGTAGATCAGGAGCAATGATACGAAAATCGCGGGAGAGGTCTTCGATCTGGAATTGCCACATCGTATGGTCGAGTGGAAATCCGTGAATCAGCAAAAGCGGTTGACCCACACCCTGGTCGACTACATTCCAACACAGCTCTCCAACATTGATATTCGTCATTGGTCAATTCCACGCGAAGCAAATCCGGGTAATCCACTGCACAATGAGCAGGATCGACAACAAGCACGCGACCCACGTTCCAGCCTGGCTCAGTTGCCAGGTCGATTGCCCCTGGCGAATTCGATGCATCAGAACGAGGCGATACGGAATCTGTGCGATGACTAACAAATACAAAGGTAATCCCACGGCGTTGAAATAGAGCGCTTCGATCACCTGGCCATGTGAAAGGGAGATAAACGAACGTGTCAGCCCACATCCTGGACAGCCGTACCCCACCACCCTCTTGAACGTGCATGTTTCAGGTACAGCGACTCCCAGCAAAGAAACCGTTTCACGGTTGTCCTGGATGCCCATAACGAGCGAACCCAACAGAATCAGTAGTGCGCCTATGAACCAAATTCTGTGATAACTCTCTGGGATTCGCGGAAATGGTTCCGGTAGCCCTTCAATGAACTTATCCGACGGCGAAGAGTGATGCAGATACTGCACGCATTAGGACCGTGAGAAGGGGCGTATGATTCTCGTTTGCGTTGCGCAACGCCGGTGGGAAATGATTTTCGCAGGGGATGAATTGCTGGTGACAGCGGATCCACACGATACGGCGACAGTGCGTTATTGTACTGCGCGCGTTGCCTTTGAGCGAGATTCCCGCATCGAATCTTCCAGCAGTGTTAACGGGCCGTTATCCGCAGAATCGGGTTTCACCCGCTCGGGGACCCGCGGTCAGTTCGACCGGTCGGGCAGTTCAGGTGACCTGGTTTCCACTTGCGCTTGCATGAATTGTTTCAACTGTTTCTGGATCATGCCGGAGTGTGGCTCGAGTTTTGCCGCGCGCGACTGGAACTTGATCGCGTTGGGGATATCACCCTTGGCAAAATAGCAGCGTCCCAACGTGTCATAGAAACCTGCCGATTCAGGCCGAATTTCGAGAGATCGGTGGGAGCATTGAAGTGCCTCATCCAGGTTGCCTTCTGTGTTGCTTACCAGCCAGGCAAACAAATTATTCGCAGAGGCAAGACGACCTTCCAGAAACGTTCGCAATTGACCAGGGGTCTGCTGCCGGTCAAGTTCGCGTTGATACTTTTCGATTTCCAGTCGGAACTCACTGGCTGCTTTGCCAATCAAAGTGAGAACTCTCTTCCGCTCGCTCGCGTTACTGTCTGGGATTCGGTAGAGGGCGATGAGGACATCTGCATCCGTAGGATCTGCGGCCAGAGCCTGGTCTAATCGTTCGCGTTCTTTTTTATATTGTTTCAGAGCGTGAAGATGCTGCGCATAAAAATAGTGGCAGCGTGAGTGAAAACCGGCTGCTTGCCGAAAAAAACCATTCATGCGTTTATTCACGGTGGCATCTTTAGCTGCAGCGTCAATAACACCCTGTAGCGTTTGAGCAGCGGCTTGGTCATTACCGTGGTCGTGGAGCATTTCGGACAGAAAATATCGAGCTCTGATATCTTCAAATGATCCGGGATGTGCGTGTTCGAGTGAGTAACGATATTCCTGTTCGGCCCAATCGAAGAGGCCTCGATCCTGCAGTCCGTAGGCGACTTCCGTATGTACTTTCGGCTGTTGAGGATCGAGTTCACGTGCGAGTTGGGCGGTTGTATTGGCTCGGTCGGATTGTTTGCGCATGCGCTGCGACTCTGCGAGTCGATACAGTAATACCGCGCTGCTAGAAAAACGATCTTCAAACCGTTCATACAGCTCGTCAATCAGATCTGGCCATTGCTGATTGAGCAGCCATCCGGCGGTGTCAATTAACTGTCGATTGGTGTTGTCGTTCAAGTCGAATGTGCGTCGCACGACATCCTGCGAGTCCATCGGCAGATTCAACTCGAATAGAAGTTCCGCATACCAGCGCAGGAGGTCCCGGGTGATTTCTCGATTCACATGTTCCGGCTGTTCGCCGACAGCTCGCAGTTCAAGCTGAGTCAGGTGTTGCCAGGTCGGGAGCGATTTGTTGGGTGCGTCGAGTGTTTCTGCATAGGCGCGCACCCACGTTGCAGCTGTGCGCCGGCTGTTGCCTGCGCTACGTGTGATTTGATCTGCTAATGCGGATTGCCTTGTACGTGTTTGGGGGCGAGGTTGTCGGAGAATTCCTAACGCGGCGTACTTGGAAAGTTGTGAGCTGGTTTCAAATCGCGCCAGACGGCAGAGCGCGGGTACACCCGCATAGTTCTCCAGACGGGACAAGCGGTCCAGGCGGCTCCGTCTGTTGGCTTCGTTTTGTTCGTTGTAGTTGCGTAATACCTCGACGACTGCAGCAGTATCGTTTTCATCCGACCAGGAAACCTGCATTGAGCGGATTAGAAAACGCGCGCGCATCCCAATTTCGATATCGTCATGGTGACGGGCCTCGAACAGGGCATCAAATGCGACAAGGCCCAGCCTTTGTAGCTCAATTTGTGCTTTTTCGCGGTTGCTGTAGAGCCCAGATCCCAACTGTTGAATCAGTTCCCCCAGGTGTTTGTCCTCACCCGCAGTGGAAACAGGGGAGGGTGGGGCTTCTGCTTGTGCAAAAAGAACCCCGAGCAATATCAAGCCGATGCAGGTAGCGGGTATCGACCGTTTGAGGCTGGAATGCGGTTCCATTTCCACAGCTCCCATCAGCGTTTATCAACACGGTTCCCAGAATACCGCAGGGAAACGTCTCGGAGCAAGACAAGCATGCCAGTAGATCTGCTTTTTCGCTGGCAGTGAGGACCAGAGAGCCGTGTTTTTGGCCTGTACACGGCCAGACAACAAGATTTTGTCGCATCCACACTTAAGCTGGCGAATCGGTGTCGGGCGGAGTATCTTCCATTCTCTGGATATATTGCCGCAATCGCTCGTTTTCGTCGCGAACACCTTTGAGTTCCAGCATATTCTTGACACGCTGCAGTAGTTCGATTCGCTCAATTGGCTTGGAAAGAAAGTCGTCCGTCCCAGAATCGACGGCGCGTTCGATGTCGCCGCGTTCATTCAGCGCGGTCACCATCAAGATCATGATGTGTTTTGTGTGTGCCTCGCTTTTGACCTGAGAGCACACCTCAAATCCACTTCGCTTGGGCATCATGATGTCCAGCAAGATCAAGTCCGGCTGGAACGAAGCAATCAGGTCAAGCGTCTCTTGCCCATCCGCCGCAACGCGGACTTCGCAATCAATACCCGACAAGTAGGCTTCCAGTAGTTCGCGATTTGCCTGGTTGTCATCTGCGATAAGGATTCGATCTGACATATTAGCGTGTCTATGGCGGAAGACGAATCGTGCCGTTTAGCGAAGCGGTCTTGCTAACACGGGGAATCCGATTGGAAACATCGTGATCGCATCCCCCGGCTGGAATGCTTCAGATGCTGTTCGTTGGCGCTGCTAATTCTACCGACTCTTGCTGGGATCCAGGAACTGGAAAATGCTGGCAAAGCTCAGAAATTGCCTGTTGGATTTGTGAGAGACGCGCTTCATCATCGACATGTTTCAGGGCATCCAGAATCCAGCGTCCGATTTGTTCAAATTCACTCGAACCCATGCCCCGAGTTGTGAGCGCAGGTGTTCCAATTCGAATGCCCGACGGGTCGGCCGGCTTGCGCTCATCGAATGGAATCATGTTCTTGTTGACAGTAATGCCGCATTGGTCGAGCGCCTCTTCTGCGACTTTGCCCCCAATCGATAAAGGAGTCACATCGACGAGCATTAAATGATTGTCGGTTCCACCACTGATCAAACGGAGGCCGCCCGCTGTCAGGGTTTCTGCGAGCTGCTTTGCATTGGTAATGACAGACTGGCCATAACGCTTGAAATCGTCTGTCATGGCTTCCGCAAAACAAATGGCTTTCGCTGCCACAATATGCATCAACGGACCACCCTGTAGGCCAGGGAAAACGCTGCGGTTAATACCTTTGCTGTATTCTTCTCGGCAGAGAATCAGGCCGGAGCGTGGGCCTCGCAGCGTTTTATGTGTAGTTGTTGTAACAAAATCAGCAACTTCGACAGGGTTGTGGTGCAGGCCGGCCGCAACGAGTCCGGAGTAGTGCGCCATATCGACAAACAGTTTGGCGCCGACATCGTTCGCGATTTCCGCAAATTTCTCGTGTTCAATTTCTCTTGGGTAGGCGCTGGCGCCAGCCACAATCAGCTTCGGGCGATGTTCACGTGCTAACTGCGCAACCTGGTCGAAATCAATGCGATGGGTGTCCGGAGTCACACCGTAGTGGTGGAAATGGTAAAGGCGACCGCTTACGTTGAGCTTCATACCGTGGGTCAAATGACCCCCATGTGCCAGATCGAGTCCTAGAACATGGTCTCCAGGTTCCAGTGCCGTCAGGTAGACGGCTTGATTTGCTTGTGATCCAGAGTGCGGCTGTACATTCGAAAATTCCGCGGAGAACAACTTTTCAGCGCGTTCCCTGGCGAGCAATTCGACGGTATCGACATGTTCGCAACCACCGTAGTAGCGCCGTCCGGGATACCCTTCGGCATATTTGTTGGTGAGCACACTTCCAGCCGCTTCCATGACCGCGGGGCTGGTATAGTTCTCACTCGCGATCATCTCCAGACTATCCTGTTGCCGATGAGTTTCGGACTGAATTGCTGCCCACAAATCAGGGTCTTGCCGATGGATCGCGTTCATGGATTTGGGATCCGGGATTGAATTTCTATGAACCAAGAGACCAGCACATGTATCCGCAAAATACGGAGTTTATCCACGCTCAGATTAGATTTCGCTCGGGGGCTTACGTTGTACCGTTTTCAGTCAAAGGGCCGAACACACGGTTCATGCGGTTCACCAAACGTTCGATTCCTGCCCCGACAAAGTCCTTTTTCCGGTCGCCCGCAATGTAGAGAATCGTAAAGGGGAGGTCATCTACCTCGCTCAGCCAGGTATTCGCCTTCTTGAACGACCCTAGCCCAGGACGGTCGAGTTCTAGCTTGCCGAAGGCAACATGTTGCCATTCCTGGTCAGTTTCCAGGAAACCCTGGAGCTGCTTGGTCCATTCCGCGCAGGCATCACAATTCGATTTTCCCAGCATCAAAACCGCGGACGGGGCGGCCAGAAATTCGCGCCAGTTGTCACGGTCCAGGATAATCAGCCGATCCATCGTCTAACCTACGTGATCGTCACCTTTGTTCCAGTTGGCACCACATAGTTTTCCACTTTGCAACGCCTGTACTGTCCGCAGAACTTCCTTGGGGCTGCGGCCGACACTTAGATCGTTCACTGCCATTGAGCGTACGTTACCCTCATTGTCCACGATCACGGTTGCCCGATAACCAACGCCCAAGTCCTCCTTGAGGACACCAAAGGCTCGGCTGATCTCGTGATTGGTGTCGGCAAGTACGGGATGTGTGATTTCCTGGGGAAAGGTCTCACGGCAGGAGAACCAGGCCTTATGACTGAAGAACGAGTCGGTGCTCACACCGATCACGCGGACGTTGTCATCAGCAAAATCGTCTGCCAGTTCCTGGAATGAGATGATTTCCGTAGGACAGACAAAGGTGAAATCGAGCGGATACCAGTACAGTACATACCACTTGCCGTTCAGGTCACTGCTGCTGAGAGAGGCTTCATTTCCATTGTCATATGCGGTTCCGCTCCAGGTGGGCGCGGGTTGTCCTACGAGTGTCATCGATCTTTTCTCCGTCGCAAAGTTCGTAATCAAGAGGATGCCACAGCCGGTGCGGTGACTGGCCGCGGTGGATTCATAGAGCGAGCTGCAAGGGCAAGCCGGTGCGCAGGAAT